>MDTA01085418.1_pt1 | contig 15404 bp, 16 predicted proteins | sample 811151 | NCBI WGS metagenome assembly MDTA01 (sample SAMN05326648, study PRJNA326480) | marine metagenome | isolation source: seawater | place: Indian Ocean: South | collected 2010 | reverse complement strand
TGGTTTTTTTAACCACGAAAGACACGAAATCAACGAAAGCCTCTTGTATTTGCGAAGCTTTTCGAGTTTCTTCGTGTCTTTCCTGGTTGAGAGCCTTAAATTTTTTGAAACGTTCGAGTTAAGTCTTATTTCCTGGCGGGGGCAATCCCCATACCGGATTCGGGCGAATAGTCTAGATTTCCCTCATCTGCTCTTGGCATAGCTTACGCCATCCTTTAACTCCAAAGAATGATCAAATTTCTTCATACACGCATTCGCGTTAGCGACCTAGAAAAGTCTATCGACTGGTACTGCAAAAACTGCGGTTTCACGGTCCTGAAGCGCAATGACAAAAGCCCGGCCGGCAATCAGATCGTCCACCTCGAATTGCCCGGCAATGCTCACACGCTCGAGCTTACTTACTCGCCTGACTACAAGGTAGAATTCCCCGAGGATCTCATGCACACCTGTCTTGGGGTCGACGACATCGTAGAATATTGCCAGATGCTCGAAGACAACGGTGAAGACGTTTGGCCCGGAGACTGGAAAGAGAAGTTCACTTCAGGTGGCTCTAAGATGGCCTTCATCACCGACCCAGACGGTTATGAAGTCGAGATCCTGGAGAACACAGGCGAGTTCGCTTAAGGACTCGATTAAGAGTTCAAACAGGATAAGCCTCGCTCAACGCGGCTATATGATCTCGCTGCCGTGTTCATGATGACTCGCAAGGCTGAATTCCCTCAGTGAGTGTGTAATAACCAGCTTTCGAGTGCTTTGCAGATGGAAGGGCTGACTGTCCTCAGTCAGCCGCGAGAGTGAACCGTTCCCAAAGCGGCAGACTTGGGACAGTCAGCCCTACCATTTTATGAGTGGACATCGAATTATTGGACACTCCCACAATTCGCTGCAGTCGGGCAAGTTCATGCAAGCGGAACGCATCATGTAGCGATTCCGCTAAACGGAAGAGCGTATCCTGTTGATAAAAAACTTCATTCGCTCAATCCAACATCCGCACGATTTCGCCTTCTACGAAATCGGCTGCTACGCTGTTGAGCCTTACTTCCGCGCAACGGTTGGCCAAGTCTTCTCCATTCAGCGCATTGCGAGGAGCCACAACACGGATATAATTGTCCGTGTAGGCGGGCCAAAAGTCGGGTTTCGGATTTTCAAACAAGACTCGCATGGTCGTTCCTAAATGAGCTTCGTAGAAATCGTACCGCTTTTTTGATGACAATCTTCTGAGGTGAGCGCTCCGGCGTCGTCGTTCTTCTAACTGCACGTGGTCGGCTCGCCTTGCTGCCACTGTTCCCTCTCGTTCTGAAAATGAGAACACGTGGCAAAAATCAAATGGATTTTCCAGGAAGACTCTGCAAGACTCTTCAAACTCCTTTTCGGTCTCTCCCGGAAACCCAACCATGATATCCGTTCCCAAATAGAGATTCTTCACGCTATCGTGAGCCAGATGGAGGAATTCTAAGTATTCGCTTATCGTATACTTTCTCCGCATTTCTTTCAGCACCTTATCGCTCCCTGCTTGCAACGGTATATGAAAGAACGGCAGCAGCGCGTGCTGCGAATCATTCATCCAGTCGAACAGCTCCGTTGGGATTGTTGTGGGCTCGATACTGCTAATTCGAATGCGCTCGATTCCCTCGACTGCGTTCAAGCTTTCCAGAACACTAAGTAAATCGCCCTCTTTTGTCACGTAAGTTCCGATATTCACGCCGGTGATAACCAGCTCCTTCACCCCTTGGTCCGCTTTTGCCCGCGCTTCCGCCAGGATATTCTCGAAGTCCCTCGATCGGGAAGCTCCGCGAGCAAAGGGAATTATACAAAAACTGCATAAGAAGCTGCAGCCATCCTGAATCTTAATGTTGGCCCGCTGGTTGAAAGGAGCATCCCCAAAGTAGGAAACTGAAAAATCGTCACGGCTGATCTTTTCCCGAATGATGATCGGCTTTTCGTTTTTCTCCTGTCCGATAAAATCGATGACGCTCATTTTCTCCTGATTCCCAATAATCAGATCCACGCCTTCGATCGCCGCGATCTCCTTGGACCCCATTTGCGAATAGCATCCAATAACAGCTGTATAAGCATCAGGATTCCGCCGCGTAAACTGACGGATTGATTGCCGGCACTTGGAATCAGCCAAATTCGTCACCGTGCAGGTATTTATGATCCCTAGATCGGCCGGTTCTCCAAAAGGGACAATTTCATAGCCCTCGTCCTTGAGACGCTGCTGTATAAGCAAGGTCTCCGATTGGTTCAATCGGCATCCCAATGTGTGCAACGAAGCTCGTTTTCTAGTCCTGCTTACCATCGCGGAAAGGCGAATAGCAAAGGCCTCTTTCCTAATTTGTCATCAAAAATCGGGTTTTGCCTGTCCAGCGGTCAACAATTCTTACCGTCCTCAATCGGATTCCGAGACCATTAGCTCCGTCCATGCCCAAAACGCTGGTCACCTGAAAGTTTTGGACTCGCCCAGTCACTATCGCCCCATTTGACTCGCCATCCGCACTACTGATGGAATTGCTACAAAAAATCCTGAATGCCAATCGCCTCGCCAAATGGGAAATCAAGCCATTTGACGCCTGGCTTTTCGTCTGCTGTGTTTTTCTAGGTTCCTTCCTTCTCTCCAGCCTGTTTGTATCTGCCTACAGTTTTCTCAGCGGAGCCGAACAAGACTTCGAATCGCTTCCCTTCGTTCTGGCATCCGGCTTTGGATTGCAACTGAGCTCGATTCTAGCCTGGCGCCTATTCAAGCAATTCGCGATCTACGAAGTTCGCGACCTACCAGTTGGCTCGCTGGCAGCTGCAAAGGTTGGAGCGATTGGATTCGTCTGCGCCTACCTGGCATTGATGCCAACCATGCTTGTTTGGCGGGCGACCCTAGACGCATTTGGAATTCAATACGAGTTTCAGCTCCCGGTCCTGCTCGTGCAGAATGGAGGATCGCCTGTGGAAATGGCCCTAATGATCTGCCTAATCGTCATAGTTGCCCCCATTTGCGAAGAGTTGGTATACCGAGGATTCCTATTTCGCTACATGCAACACAGACTTCCAAGAGGTCTCTCGATAATCGTCTCTTCATTGATTTTCGCCCTGATGCATTTCAACTTATACAGCTTCATGCCGCTATTCGTGTTGAGCATCGCCCTTTGCATCGTCTATCGGACATCGGGAAATCTAGTATCCGCTATAACATTGCATGCTTTATTCAACCTGGTTAACATGGTCATGATTTTCTTGATCGAGACTATTGAACTATGAATCCCTTCGCTAGCAAGGTCGAAGCTCAAGTGGGCGCGCTCGGCGAAACTATTCTTATCCAGCGTATCCAAGAATGGCTGGGCCCTTCTTCGCCAGAAGCGCCAAAGGGGATCGGCGACGACTGCGCAGCCATCCCGCTTCCCACGGACAGAACCAAACTTCTTACAACGACAGATCCGATCGTCTATTTGAAGCACTTCGACAATTCTGTCGCTCCAGAGCAAGCTGCTGCCAAGCTCCTAAAGAGAAATATTAGCGATATTGCAGCTATGGGAGGCGAGCCCAAGCACGCAGTCATTTCATTTGCATTTCCCGCAAATTTATCCATTGATTGGTTACAAGCTTTCTATCGAAGCCTTTCCACTGAGGCGAATGCCTACGGTGTAGAAATAAATGGAGGCGACATTTGTGAAACCTCCGGATTCTTGGGCGCCTTTTTAACGCTAATTGGATTTTCAGGCGATCGCGTGCTGCAGCGAAACCAAACCCAAACTGGCGCCCGTATTTACGTCACAGGCACGCTTGGCGGATCGATTTCTGGCAAACACATTGCCTTCAAACCTCGTTTGGAAGAAGGCCAGTGGCTCGCAAAAAGGCCAGAAACGATCTCCTGTATGGACCTGAGCGATGGACTTGGCAAAGACTGCTCGTCTCTTTTATCGTCGAAACAGATCGCTATCATCAATAGTAAACGTTTGCCTATAAGCAGGGCGGCGATCGAGCTTTCGAAATCCAGTGGACGAACACCTATCGACCACGCCATGAACGATGGAGAAGATTATGAACTGTTGTTCGCCATTGCAGAACCTTTGACCCCCGCTGAATTTGAATCCGATTGGAGCCAGCGCTTCGACACTCCCCTGACCTGCATTGGACAGGTAGCTGAGAGCGAAGAAACAGATGAATCTATATTCCTAACAGACGATTCATCCAAAATTGATATAACAGGCTATGCCCATTTTGGAAACGCTTGAGACTGGCATTGTTACCGAATCCAGCGACCAGACTATCGGCATTGCTGAGTCGCTAGTTCCTGAATTGCCTACTAATGCTATTCTCACTCTTGAAGGTGATTTAGGTGCTGGGAAAACGACATTCGTTAAAGGGCTAGCTCTGGGTTTTGGAATCCACGACCGAATAACGAGCCCTACCTTCAATATATTTAATTGCTACGAGAGCGTATCCAATTCGACTACTCTGCTCCATTTGGATGCCTATCGTCTGGAAGGCGATCCTAGCATCGTCGACGAGCTAATGCTCGAAGATTTCATGAAGCCGCCTTTCTGCCTAGCAATCGAGTGGCCCAAACTTTTCGGGCCGCTACCCTGGAAACCCTCGCTGGAATTAACATTATCCATCGAGTCGCCGGGCAAGCATTTGATTCGGGCCAGTCAAGGTACCGGGCTTTAGGTTATGGGCGCTCGGCTCCCGACGCCGTAGCGAAAACGCGTAGGCGTGAGTTCGCCCGCTATCGTTAAAAATTCAACTCTTTGCCTTGGCGGCCTCAACATCCGTTTCGGATTCACTCGTCGATGGCCCTGCGCTTTCAGGAATTTTCTCCGCTTCTTCGGTCTTCAACTCCACAACATCTTCAATAGCGGCCTCTTGTTTTTCAATCTCGTCTTCCGTATCCATCGACTCAGGACTATCGATCTCCGATTTTTCCGCATCCGTCACTGGCTCTACGTTCTCGTCTGCCCCTTTCCCTACCTCAACACCACCGGCGGTAGTCACATCGGCTGATAACTCGCTTTCACTGGCCGCTGATTCAGCTTCAGGAACATCCTCCGCCTCGGGCTCCGTCTGCTTGGAAGCCTCTTCTATTTCATTGGCTGCTTCTCCGACGGGAGCTTCTGGTGCATTTACCGTCTCCTCTCCACCAGAAGCGCCTTCGACTGAATTCTCCACTTCGGGCTTTGGCTCTTCAGAAAGCTCTCCTATTTTTTTAGCCGCGTCTTCTAGAACAACATCTCTGACGGGCTCATACTTAGAATCCGCCTTCGGCTTCTCGGGTTTGCGCTGCCGTTCCTTGGCAACATTTTCCTCACCCGAATTTTCGTCTAATACTGGCTGAGCAACTAGCGAATCATCCGCAAAATGGGTAATGTATCCATCGGCAATCAGCCAGTGAAGGTCTTGGAAAAGCTTTTTCTCTTCGTAATCAGAATCTGGATGCTTTTCCTTTAGCCAAGCTTCATACTGTGAAGGCAATTCCTTTACCTTAACATTAGCATTGAGCTCGACGTAGTGGATCAGCCGATCAAGCGAATCCGACATGACCTGCCCTGGCTTGCGGAAGTTCCGCTTTGCCGCGCAAATATAGGTGACTCCTTTTGAGCCACGCTTGTAGATACTGAATTTTTCCCGCCGCAGTCTTCCGCGAATCAAATTCGCGGTCTTCAATGGAAACCGTTGTTGACGGGCCAGCTCCCCGCTAACAGCGCGGCTAGCTTCCGTATTTGGAAACTTATCGAGCGTCACGCCTGAAACACGAGCGTAGTTGACGGTTTTCACCATTTTGTCCCGCTGCGTTGTACGCAGATAGACGATCGCTTCTTTGAGCGTATCAAATGTTTCCGCAGTTTCCCCATCTTCGGATTTTGTGGAATAGCGAACCGTCTTCTTCATCGACTCTCGCCACTCGTTGACTGCCTCTTCCTCTCGATCCTGAACGATCTGGCTCTGAAATCGCTCAAAAGATGCGTTGCTTATTTGAGTTTGAAAATGCTGGCTTACGAATTCTTCGTACCGATGGTAGTTGGGTGGCCCTAAAATTTTCTTGGTCAATCCGCAGCGATTGACGAATGGAAAGTTTCCAGATGGCGGCTCCGTTTCAATCTTCTCCTGGTCAAAAAACGTCTCTACATCATTGGATACAACGTGCTGTATGGCTTCTTCTTCAGTCTCGAACGGCATGCCGTCTGGAATCGCGACGGCCACCTGTTCAGCCCTCTCGCCCTCAGCAGCTTTCCGTGTAATGCTGGCCACGTAACGCTCCGACTTCTCCAGAAATATGCGAGCGACTTCAAACAATTCGTAAGTAATGTGATTCGCCCTAAGAGCTTTTATCATGGTCTTGAAACCATCATCATCCGGATAGAATCCGACATCGAATATTGCGCTTTCGTAGGGTCGTTCAAACTGCGGCCTCCCTGACCGTCCTTCGAATCTCCCGTGACGGCCCCGATCTGAATGCTCACGGCGCTCGCCCGGTCGGGACGAACCTAAACTGGGCCCATCTCGCCTTTCTCCTGAAGGGCCCCTTCCCCTTTCGGGACGACGATCTCGCGACGGTTTGCGAGCGCCTCCTTTTCGGCGATCCGGCCGTCGCTGCTGGCCAGGAGACCGGCCCGAAGCGGACTTTCGGTCTCCTCTGGTTTTCTCTCCCGCGTCGGTCCATTCGGTACCGAAGCTGAAGCTCTTCAAATCTGACAGGTCAAGCGGGTTGGAATCTTCCTGCTGTTCCTTGGGTTCCTGGGAACTCGGCTCGCTCATTGGATTTCTTTAAAAAGGAGGCTTTCGCCCCCCGCATGGTTTGCAGTTTGTATAAGTCTATGATGGACGGATCAAGGAAAACGCCTGATATTTAGATGCAAGAAATCCCATAATCAACCCATTTGAGCCCAAAATCAAATTGTTTGTTTTGACGCTTTACATCACACCCCAAGTTTCCTTTTTTTCCCCCCTTTCCCCAAAGCTCAGGTGGTGGAATTGGTAGACACGTACGCTTGAGGGGCGTATGGCGCAAGCCGTGTGGGTTCGAGTCCCACTCTGAGCACCAAGGATAGATGCAACTCTCTACTCAACAAAGAATTGCGTTAGATGCTGGATCCCTCACACAGAATCCACACAATCTACGGAAGATCGACTCATCGGCGTGGCGTCATCAATTCCAGAGTACGGTTGAAAGCAGCTGCTTCGTCAACCGACTAAAATGCTCTTTATCCGGATTCTCTAAAAGGACCTGACCCGTCTGCAAAAACGCGACAATTTTTCCCCTACGCGTATGGGGATCATGGTGTCCCACATCCCCGCAAAACAACTCAGCGATTTCGGCTCTAAGCGCGCCTCTCGCTATAGTTTAGACTGGATTTCCAAGCAAGCGACACAGCTTTTACTCCTCTTGGCCATCAGGACGCAAAACGGGTTTTGCTTGGCCTTGCCTTGCATAGTTATCTGAAAGGACTGGATCGGACAAATAGCCAATGGCAAGACGCTGGCCTCGGAGAAAGCGGCCTCGTGATCCTGGAACATCTTCGTCTCCAAGAGCTTTTTCGACAAAGCCCGACTCGATTTGAGGTCGGAGACATCGGTATTGGCATCGACGAGCTCCATTTACCAATAAAACAGCTTATAGTACGTACATAGGTAAAAGAGAATCGCTAATATGCGGGTAAAATCAGCCGCTCAATGGCATCGGGAAAACGCGAAAATCCGACTAATAGTAGTCAGTATATGGGTAGAAAATTCCCGGTTTATCGGGCATTTTAGACACCTTTCCATGATCAGCGAAAACCAGGATTTTGGCCATAGGCCCATCGACGAAGCACTATTCGAAAGTATAATCAGCCAGCGCCACGGTACACCTCCTACCCGACCGCCCTCAAATTCTGCACGATCGACGATGATGCAAGCCGAGAGGCCATGTGCCTAGATGCGGCCTATACCGCTCCTTTATCGCTGTACTTCCACTTGCCCTTCTGCCGAAGTCTCTGCTGGTTTTGCGGTTGCACGAAAGTTATCTCTACCAACCAATCGCTCGCCGACACCTACATCGACTACCTGGAAAAGGAAATCGCTCTCGTTCGACCACACCTAGGAGAAAATCGCAATGTCGTGCAAATTCACTTCGGCGGTGGTACACCCAATTTTCTAGACCCCAAGCAGAACAACCGCCTAGGCACGACCATCCGCCGCGCATTCAATGTCGATACCCAAGCCGAGATCACCGTTGAAATCGATCCCCGCACACTGACCGAAGACAAAGTCGCGGCCTTCCGCCAATTCGGAGTCAACCGGCCATCTATCGGCGCTCAGGATAACAACCCCGAGGTGCAAATCGCCATACATCGTATCCAATCTTCTGATATGAATCGCCAAGCCATTGAATGGCTGAGAAATGCGGGTATCAAGCAACTCAATGTAGACTTAATCTACGGGCTCCCTAATCAGTCCGTCGACTCATTCTCCGACACCTTAGAGGAAGTCATCGGCTATGATCCTGACAGATTCGCGCTTTTAAGCTATGCCCATGTACCTTGGAGCCAACCTGCCCAAAAGATACTGGAAAAGCGCGTCCTCCCAACAGCCGATGAGAAAATCGCCATGCTTGTCCACTCGGTGAATCACTTCATCGACGCAGGATACCATCACATAGGAATGGATCACTTCGCTAAGCCGGACGATCCAATGGCCATCGCTCAGCGAGCCAATACGCTGCAGCGAAACTTCCAATGATATAGTCTTTATAAGGATACTCAAATTTGCGGTTTCGGCATGTCGGCAATCAGTCAAACGCATCGCGCCTATCGGCAGAATTTCAAGGAGTTGGATAGCTACTACGAATACTTGGATGACGGCCGCTGCCCAGTCGAGAAGGGCTATCTCATGTCGCTGGAGGATCAATTGAGGCGACAAGTCATCATGCGCCTCATGTGCGACATGGAGTTAGAATTCGACTCGATTGGCAAAGAACTGGATATCGATTTTCGGAAGCATTTTCACAAAGAGCTAACCAATCTCGAATCCTTCGAAACCGATGGTCTGATTGAGCTGAGCAACGACAACGTTGTAGTTACAAGCTTAGGACGCCTTTTGGTTCGCAACATCGCCCGCGTGTTCGACGCTTATGCCAAAAGCGAAGAAAAGCGATTTTCCAAAGCAGTCTGAGGGAGATTCTCGTGAGCCAGGAATGACTCTTGGTATGGCTGGTTGTCCCTAATCAGCCGAAAAAGTGATTTGTCTATTGAAACGGCTGACTAAGGATAGTCCGCCCTACCATTGGCCTAATTTCTATAACGCTACCGGCGTTTCAAGCGGCTCCTTAGCGAAAAACCGTTCCAGATTGCGCAACACCAGTTCGCCCATGGCTCTCCTCGTTTCCGCCGTCGCGCTGCCGAGATGAGGAATGAGTATGACATTGGGCATCTCGAACAAGGCCTCTGGAACATGCGGCTCGTTGGCGAAGACATCGGAAGCGAAGGCTCCTAGCCGCCCCTCTTGCAAGGCAGGAACTAAAGCCTCCTCGTCTACGATCGTTCCTCGAGCGATGTTGATCAAGGTTCCCTCTGGCCCGAGAGCATCGATAACCTCTCGATTCACTGCCTTTATCGTATCCGCAGTGGCGGGACAAATAACGATTAGATACTCACAGTCCTTAGCCATGTCCAATAGATTGGGATAGTATCTGTAGGGAACCTCAGGATTCTCTCGACGATTGTGGTAGGCGATATCACAACCAAACGCTTCCAATTTTTTGGCCAAGTCCCGACCGATTCCTCCTAGGCCTAAAATGCCAACCTTTTTGTTTCGGATGCTTTTCTGCAATCCCATTTTCCCTTTGGTTACCCAATCGCGACGACGAACATAGCGATCCGCTTCCACAATCTCGCGGGAAATTCCCAATAGCAACGCAACAGCCATATTCGCTACATCGTCGTTCAAGACGCCCGGCGTGTTAGACACTTGAATACCCTTATCTTTTGCATAGACCAAATCGATATTGTCCATGCCCGCCCCAAAGGAAATGATCGCCTGCAAGTTCGGCAAGTTCGACATGAAATCAGCGCTCGCTCCCAGAACTCCATTGGTAGCGATGACCGTTATCCTGTCCTTAACACTTTCAACCAAGGCATCCGGATCTTCAGACAGATGCAGGGCGTGTACCGTGTAGGTATCAAACAGCCGATCGGTCTCTGCCTTTGGCATATCCGGTATCCTTCCCATCAATAGGACTTCGCGCTTTTCCATGTGATATGACGATTAAGCGTGGCCCCTAGATTGGGTCAATACAACAGGCGGAATTCATCATCAGTCAACATCGACAATCAGCTCTTTTATTCGGGCTTCCTTTTCCAGACAATATCAGCAGGCCCCATTGCTTGTTCCTCGGTTCTAACCGGTCACGTTTCCCAGCCCACCAAGTTTCGTGACGCAGTAGACCTCCTGGCGAATGCCGCGCTTCATCGACGTCGCCGATCGACAGGTTGAACCCCGCCGCAGTATCCGGCTTGTCCAGCGACCAATACACATCCTCTGCGATCTCTACACCGTCTTCCAAACGCAATCTAAGTTCTACAGGGTAGCGGTCTTCGTCGGGATAAATCAAAGTCCGCGCCTCTATGATGTCATCCTCGATCCATCGCCGGTTGTTTAGCCAATTTTCCTCCGTTCGATTCGGGCCATGTGGCAACATCCCGGGGTCGCCGACGCCCCCTCAGGCGACTTTCCCATGTTGTAGATAATCTGCACCCCTCTTCCATCGCCAGTCACATCCGAGATGGGCGCTCCCAGCTCGACCATGCGCCCATAGATCAAAAACTCTACCATATCGCCAAACCAGGGACGCCCTTGGGTTCGACTGCCGATCACGTGAGCATGAGGATCTGACGAGGGAAGCCATCTCTCCGTCTCGATTCCATAGAAAAAATCGTCATGGATGTCCAAAGCCAGGTAGAGGTGCTCCCCGTCGTGCTTTATCCAGCCCTCGAAATAGAGGTCTTCTCTCGACTCGATTTTCTCTTTCATGGCCTCGATCCAATCAGGAGACCAAGCGAAACTTGTCGCATCGTAGTATTCGGCACTATCAATGCGGCCATCGAATTTCGGAGTGTTGCCATGCCAGCAGATCATACTCCGATCGAGCTTGGCATTGGCGGCCTGCCTGGAACACAAGGAGATGACAGATTACCCTGTTTTCTCCATGGGATTCCATCCAGCAGGAGCCACGCAAATCGGAGTAGATTGGAATATCCCGTTACGCGTGGGCACAGCCACGGTCATGCCTGGGGATCTCGTGTTGGCCACCGGTGAAGCCGTCATATTCTTTCCGCCAACAATCGCCGAGGAGGTCATCGCCAAGGCCAAAAAACACCGAGATGAAGAGAATTACAAACGCGACCTTGTCCGCAGCAAGAAGTACAAATTTCGCGAAGTGTATCCATTGCGTCCCGACTTGTAAAAAGCCTACTGAGAGAAGTTCAAAAAAGAAAATGAGTAGAACAGGCATCCTGCCTGTTTAAAATACCAATAGCCTATCGAGCAGGACTTGCTCGGCAAATACTCCTACCCTACTCATCAAACCACTAGGTAGTGTTTTCTTCCGATTCGAATAATCTCATTTCCCAAGGAGAGTGGTTTTTCTTGTTGATGTTTATGTACTCGCTCACCCTTTCCCTATTGACGAGGGACTGGACTAAGAAAGCCACTTTTAGCGATTTAACTATCCTAGATGCCCCTAAATCAGTCGCCACGACCACGAGTAGTTTCGTTACCTGGATATGTTCCAGACTGCACTTCGTGACATCGATTATCAGGTTTTTACAGTCGTAGAATCGGTCGTTTCCATTCAACGCGAAGCGAGCATTCTTGATCTCTTCTTCATTGGCTTCTTCAGAATAGTCTAATCTGGCGGTCTTTCCCGCGTATGAAATCAGGCAAGGCACTATATTAAAATTGAACTTACGATTACCGATGCGGGCAATTCACTGGCAAAAACGAACATCAACGACCGCGTCAAACTTCCCCAATTTTGATCTTTCCATTCAAGGATCTGATTTGACGGCTCCAGGAATTGCATTCCCCGCAGCCTTCCGCATCATGCTCGCAAAAAACAGCACACTATGTTTTCCAAGCTTCTAAGATTCGCAGCAACGCTCGTCGCTTCATCTTCAGCCATCCACTTCGTCGCCTCCAGCGCACCGGGGTCAGAGGTCCAATACAAAATCGCCCGGCCAGACATGGAGTTCAAAATTTTTCAGTTTCCTCGGGACGCCATACCTCGAATTGATGGCTATACCTCCGATTGGGATATGGTGCCAGACAGCTACGTCTACCGAACCGAGCTATTGAATGATACCGAGGATGGACACGGAACCGACATCGACCGAAACGATTTGGATGTTGCGGTGACAGTCGGCTGGGTGAAAGGGCTAAACAGGCTCTACTTCCGCTATGAAGCTCACGACGACTTCTGGGATTTCGAGCGATTCAATCCCCGGGGATACAAGAACGACATTTTTGAAATCGTGGTCGATGGCGATCTCTCAGGAGGCCCCTTCATCTTCAACGAAAACCTGGTCCCGGATCGCCACCGCGATCAAACGAGTCCCGTTTCGATTGAGAACTATACTCGCTTCTCTGGGAACCACGCCCAAAACTATCACATCTACACGCCACCAGTGAACAACGCCTGGGTTCTGGTATGGGGAGGGCAGCCTTGGATCGGAGACTTCCCGTATTCGAACTACGCCTACGATTTCGATGTTGAGCATGGCGAGAGCGGAAAGCTTGTGCTAGAGTTTTGGGTCACTCCCTACGACCATGCCCCGCATGACGGACCAGAACGGGCCATCGAATCAAATCTAGTCGAAGACCAGCTGATCGGCCTATCCTGGTCCATCCTCGATTTCGATGGAGACGAGCGGGATGGCCACTACAATTTGGCCCACAACGTTAATATGGTTAGGGATGGCGACTACTTGTGCGCTTTTCGGTTGATGCCTTTAGAGGAAGATCAGAAACCCGACCTTTACGCAGAATGGACCTTCAAGGTCGTCGACATGGATCGCAATTTGGTGGCTTTCAAAGACGAATCGATTGGCGAAGTGACGTCCTGGCATTGGGATTTTGGTGATGGTTCTACTTCAACCGAACAGCACCCGATCTATCAATTTAAAGAAAAGCATACGCGCCCCATGGTGACCCTGGAAGTATCCGGTCCCAAAGGGACTTCCAAGCGCACCCGCTATTGGGAAGTCTTGCTGAAGTAGGACAGGCAAGATGCCTGTTTGTTTTGGGGAATCTTAAACACAGGCAGGATGCCTGTGCTACTCTACTGATAGCGGATGTCCACTTGCCGGGAGAAGCCTTGGCGAAGACTGGTTTCGGTCCTCTGAAATCATGGTAGGGCTGTTTGTCCTCAAACAGCCGTCACGTCGTCAATTCATTCGGCTGCTTGAGGACAAGCAGCCCTACCTTCAAGTAGAGTAGCACAGGCATTCTGCCTGTGTTAAACCACTGAATTGTCACAGGCTAGAAGCCTGCGCTACCTCTTAGACCTCCACTCTTGATCTCTTTGCCAAAACTACAATGATGTCTCTCGCAACATCCTCATATGCCTAACAATAAACCGCTTCGCTCGGCCGCCTGGTTCGGCCATCAGAATATGTCGGGCTTCATTCACCGCAGCTGGATGAAGAACCAGGGCCACCCGGAAGACATGTACGATGGCCGACCAGTTATAGGTATCTGCAACACCTATTCCGAACTCACACCTTGCAACGCCCATTTTCGAGATTTGGCGGAGCGGGTAAAACGAGGCGTCTACGAGGCAGGCGGCTATCCCCTTGAGTTTCCCGCAATGTCCCTGGGCGAACCGCTCTTGCGCCCCACTTCCATGCTGTTTCGCAACCTGGCCTCGATGGACGTCGAAGAAACCATCCGGGCCAACCCAATCGATGGCGTGGTCTTGCTCATGGGATGCGACAAAACCACTCCTTCATTACTCATGGGAGCCGCCAGCTGCGATCTGCCTACCTTGGGCGTCTCGGGCGGGCCCATGCTAAATGGGAAATTTCGGGGTGAGGATATCGGATCCGGTACAGACGTTTGGCGGTTCAGCGAAATGGTGCGCTGCGGCGATATGGACTCCTGCGAGTTCGCCAACGCGGAGTCGTGTATGAGCCGTTCCATCGGGCACTGTATGACCATGGGGACGGCCTCGACGATGGCATCTATGACTGAGGCTCTCGGCATGGGATTGCCCGAAAACGCCGCTATTCCCGCCGCTGATTCCCGCCGCAATCGTTTAGCGCACGAAGCCGGAAGACGCATCGTGGATATGGTTAAGGAGGACCTGCGTATGTCCAAAATCCTTACACGAGAAGCCTTTGAAAACGCCATCATCGCTAATGCGGCAATCGGAGGGTCAACCAATGCGGTCATTCACCTTTGCGCCCTGGCCGGCCGCATCGGGGTCAAACTAGATCTCGATGACTGGGATCGACTCGGTCGGGAAATTCCGACGATCGTCAACCTGCGCCCCAGCGGCAAATACTTGATGGAGGAGTTCTATTACGCGGGCGGGCTGCCATCAGTGCTTCGACAGCTCGGGGAATCTGGCCAACTTCGCAAGGAAGCTCTGACTGTGAACGGAAAAACGATTTGGGAAAACAATAGCGAAGCCCCCAACTGGAATGAGGACGTTATTCGTCCGATGAACAACCCAATCGCCGAGAAAGGCAGTATCGCTGTCCTCAAGGGCTCGCTCGCTCCAAGCGGCGCCGTCATCAAGCCTTCTGCGGCTACCCCAGAACTCATGAAGCACCGCGGGCGGGCCGTCGTTTTCGAAGATATCGAGGACTACTACAACCGCATCGACGATCCCGATCTGGATATCGACGAATCCTGTGTAATGGTACTGAAAAATTGCGGGCCCAAAGGGTATCCGGGCATGTCGGAAGTAGGCAACATGGGCCTGCCTCCCAAACTTTTGAAGAAAGGCGTCACCGACATGATCCGCATTTCCGATGCTCGCATGAGCGGCACAGCTTACGGCACCGTCGTCTTGCACACGACACCCGAAGCAGCCGTTGGTGGAGCGCTGGCTCTTGTTCAAAACGGAGACATGATTGAACTAGATGTAGAAAATCGACTGTTGAACCTCGAGGTGCCGGAAGATGAGCTGGAGCGACGAAAGGCCGCCTGGAAACCTACCCCGCCTGCTATGGAAAGCGGGTATCAAAAACTTTACTACGACCACGTCATGCAAGCGGACACTGGAGCCGATTTCGATTTCCTCGTAGGCTGCCGCGGCGCTAAGGTCCCACGCGATTCGCATTGATGATTCTTTATCAAAAGGTGGGGAGGACTGGCTCAGTCCTCCAACAATGAAATGTATCTCTATAAAAAGGTAGGGCTGCTTGAGAACAAGCAGC
>MDTA01122750.1_pt1 | contig 15410 bp, 14 predicted proteins | sample 811151 | NCBI WGS metagenome assembly MDTA01 (sample SAMN05326648, study PRJNA326480) | marine metagenome | isolation source: seawater | place: Indian Ocean: South | collected 2010 | reverse complement strand
TTAGTTTTATTTAAGTTTATATAATATTCCTTAATATATTTTTGCTCCCATTGCTTTTTTCTATTTACTTTTAAAATTCTGGCTAAATTCAATGTTTTTTTATCAAACATTTTTTTAAGGATTTTTGAATTATTTTTTTTTTCATAGATATTATGTGCTAAGGCTAACTTGCAAATTTGGGCTTTATCTTTTTTATTTGCAAACTTTAAACTATAATATGACACTCGTATGATGTGAAAGTTTTCTAATTTTTTTTTCTGAAATCTCGTAAGGTATTTAACGATTTTTTTGCAACTTTGTTTAGTATGATTGTTTTTTATTTTATCAATATTTGTTAAAAGATTTTGTAAAAACAGGTTATATCCTTTAAACCTATGTTTGTTTCTTAAATTAATTTCTTTTTTTATAGATTGAATGTTCATATTCCTAATTTTTTTTTAAAAAAACCATTTCTGCTTAACTCGTCTAATTCATCCTTATCTCGTTTTGTATCCATACACTTCCAAAATCCAAAGTGCTTGAAAGCTCCTAATTGTTTTTTTTGAGATAGTTTTTCCAAAGGTTCTTTTTCAAGTATTGTAGATCTTTTTTTTATAAACTTTAAAAAATTTTTATTGGCTACAAAGAAACCACCATTAATCCAACCTTTCCGTACCTGAGGTTTTTCTTTGAAATTGCTAACAAAATCTCTCTTTATGATTATTTCTCCAAACCTCGCGGGAGGTCTAACAGCAGTAACTGTTACAAGTTTTCCTTTATTTATATGAAATTTTTCTAACTTTTTAAGGTTTATGTTTGATACCCCGTCCCCATAAGAAAACATAAAATTTTCATTTTTTAAAAGGAAATTGTTCATATATTTTAATCTCCCGCCTGTCATTGTCTTTATTCCAGTGTCTATAAGGGTCACAGTGCAAAGTTTGCCATCTAAGTAATATTCAAATTTTTGGTTAAATTTTTTAAATTTTTTAAAAAATTTTTTTATTATGTTACTTTTATATCCAGTTGCTATGAAAAAATCATTATGACCCCATTTTAAATAAATTTTCATTATGTGGATCAAAATAGGTTTTGACCCAATCTTAATCATGGGTTTTGGAATTGTTCTAGTGTATTCTGAAATTCTAGTTCCAAAACCACCGGCTAATATTAATACTTTCATTGAAAATTTAATTTAATCGAGAAAAAGGAACTCTAGAGACCGGGCTCTGTAAAATATTTTCTATTTTTTCGTTACCTTTTTGACATTTTGAAATTTTATAAAACACTTCGTCTAATAAATTTTCATATTTTCTTAAAATTTTATCATCGTGAGCTGTACTCATATAAACGCCGTTGGCTGCCAAAAAACCTTTTTTGAGCATTTCTTGTGTCACAAATGTTTTGTACTCTTGTGATTTATGGCCTAAAAAATTAAATTTTGCTAAAGATGGTAAACCATTAATCGAGATCTTTACATTGTGTCTTTTTGATATTTTTTTCCAGATAGAAATAAGTTTGTTACCCATTTTTGTTATTTGCACCCAAGATAAATCTCGTTCCATTATTTCTAGAGTTTTTAAAGCTGCTGTTGGACCAATTCTCTCAGTCCAAAAAGTACTACTCATAAAAGATTTGGAAGCTTTATCCATTATTTCATTTTTTCCTAAAACTGCAGTGATAGCATAACCATTTCCCAAGGCTTTTCCAAATATGGCCATGTCTGGGATTATGTTAATTGATTTATGTAAACCTCCAAAATTTTGTCTAAAACCTGAAGTGCATTCATCAAAAATTAAAACAATATTTTTTTTTGTAGCTAAGTCTCTTACTTGTTTTAGAAAATTTATATTTGGCAGAGTATTTCTTTGAACCTCCATCTTAATAACCCCTACTTTTTGTTCATTTACAATACGTTTTAGTCCTTTAATATCACCATATTTAAAACCAAATGATGTATCTTTTAAACTCTTTGGAACTCCAAACGGGTCTAGCCCTGGCAGTAAATGGGTGTCAAGCGACCTTTTTTTTCTCAAGTTAGCTGATAAATACCAATCGTGCCAACCGTGATACCCGCAGAAAGCTACTTTATCTTTTCCAGCGGCTGCTCTAGCAATTCTTATTGCTAATGAATTAGCTTCGCCTCCAGTACGAGCGAACTTAACCTTATTTGCCCAAGAATGTATATCAATTAATTTTTCAGCCAATAAAACTTCTTCATGACAATTTAATGTGGACATATTTCCATTGGTAATATTTTTTTTTACAGCTTCATCTATCTCTTTATTGGCATAACCTAAAATATTCGTTCCTACCCCCATTAAAGACATATCATAATAGAGTTTTTTATTTAAATCCCAGACTTTAACACCTTTAGCTTTCGAGAAATAAGTAGGCCATTTATTTGGTAAAAACATTTCTGGATTTTTAGATAAAAGACTATTTCCACCTAATATAATAGAATTTGCCCTCTTCCAAATTTTTTGTGATTTATTCATTAAAGATCCGGTGTTTTGCTTAATATCAGAATTTATTGTAAAAAGTTTTTTATTTTTTTTTGCCATTTTAACAATATCACTAAATTTAAAAAAAATATTTGGATGAAATTGATCATATATCTTTTTTATTAAAAAAAAATCAACTTCCTCATCAACTGTTAATCTATATTTTGAAGCAGATATTATCGGGGATTTAATATTTAAAATATTAAATTTTTTATGTTCTTTTAGAAATCTTATAAGAACACCACCATTTATTCTGTGTTTCTTTTTAGCATTTTTTTGAGCATAAGAAAGTAATTTAAAATTAAAAACTTCAACATCTAATCCATCAGGATAAGTCCAAGGATTACAATTAGAGACATAGTCTTTTTTTTCTTTCAAAAAAACTTTTATAAATTCATCTATAATTTCATAATCAACTAAGGGGCAATCTCCAGTAATTCTTACAATATTATCTACTTTGAATTTTTTTGCTGTCTTAAAATATCTTGAAAGAACATCATTTTCACTTCCTCTAAAATAAGAAATTTTTTTTTTTTTTAAATAAGTTTCTAGTTCATCATTATCTTTTGTGTTTGGAATTGTAAAAATTATTTGATCAATTAGCTTTGCCTTTGAAAGTCTAGAATTAATAATTTCAATTAATGTTCTTCCATTTATTTTTTTAAAGACTTTTCTGGGAAGTCTAGTTGAACCTAACCTAGCTTGAACAATTACTGCAGTTTTCATTATAGTAGATAATTTAAGAAGTTTGTCTTAATAAATAAAATGCTTCAACATATTTGAGTCCTACGGTCTGACCTCTATACATTGCAAGGTTTTTTACACCTTTTATTGACCGTGGATGTGGCCACTTCATAATCTCTTTTTTGTAGCATCTCAAAGCAAATATTTTTTTATTTAATGTCTTTGATATATCAACAAAGTAATTTGGGTTGAAAAAGTTTTTTTTATTAGAAAATTTCCATTCACTGCTTGATAATGTTTCAAATAGTAATATCTTTTTAATTTTTGATTTAGGCTTAGGACGTGTCGCCGTAATAACTGCTCTATTAATAATTTGATGATCAATATTAAGATCATGCTCTGAATGAGTTATAATAATCTCTGGATTTGTTTGTTTAATAATTTTTTCGATTTTTTGCGTGATTTCTAATAAAGGTGTTTTATCTAATTTATTATCAGGATAAGAAAAAAAGAAACATTTTTTTATACCTAAAATTTTAGCTGCTTGTATGGAGTTTTTTCTCCTCTCTGAAATTTCTTTTTTAATATTTTTATTATTCAATCTTGCAGAAACTCCGTCTGTAAAATAAACAACAAATATATCTGATTTTTCTCTAGAAAATTTTGCTATAGTTCCACCGCATCCCAATGCATCATCATCTGGATGAGCAGATATAACTAAAATTTTTTTTTTCATTTATTATAAGTGTAAAAAGCAAAGAGCTTTATGAACGTCTGGTTCCATTTCATTAGGAGACCGATTAAAAGTTATATGACATCCAATCTCAGCATTATTCCAATGGGATTTTCTATCTAAAATTCTTCTCAATAATCTCATATCCATATCGCATTTGATGGACCTGTTAGCTTCTGTTCCCTCTAAAACTTTGTAATCTTTATTATTAATATTTAAAAAAACGTTCGATTTTATTGAAACATTAAATTGTTTAATTTTAGAAATTAGGTTTTTCTTTGCTAAATTTAAATCATTAATCAATTGATTAAGGTCTACTTTTTCGTCATTCTCATAGTTATATTTTACATTTTTGATTTTCTCTAAGTATTTCTTCATATGATTGGTATCAATTTTTACATATTCACTTGAAAGATTTTTAGTTTTAAAATCATATATTTGATTTTCAAGCATACAAATAATATTGCTTATCGACTGTTTACTCTTTAAATACTGAGCGCATACATCCCAAGTGGTAGTTCCTAAATACTCATTTTTTTCTACGTTTTTACCTCCTAAGACATATGAGCCAGCAAAAGGTAAGACTGATTTTGGTTTTAAAATTTTGATTATATCAATTAAATGATTAAAATTTCTATTTAATATTTTATTATGTTCCTCTTTTTTTTGAGTAGAATTTAAATTAACAAAACAAGAGGGATAAGGTCCAGCAGCGTTATAATTTAACATTGCTAAATCGATATGCTCAAATTTTTTCTTTAAAACTTCACAAGATTTCAAAGTTGGGGTATTGTCGTTAAAATTAATCGCTGTAAAATTTTCATTTTTGACAACTAATGCACTATCTATAAGATTTCCGATAAAAGACTCTTCATAGATATGTGAAGCAAAAGGTTTATAAATTGTAAAATCAAATTCTTTGAATTTTTTAGTCTCACCATTTTTAATTTCTAACAAATTTGTGTACCCTTTTGATAAAAGTTTTCTTTTTAAAAAATTTGGACCTTCATCAAGGATTATAATTTTAATATCTTTTTTAAAATCAAAAAATCTTTCATCATAGTGATCAGGGTGAATATGGCTTACATAAATAGCATCTATATCTTGCAAATCTTCAATCTTTGTTTTTAGAGGGGGATAGTGAAACCAAGAGCCCTCGAATACACCATCAACAATCCATGGATCACAAAGGATTTTACTCTCTTTTGTTCCGTGAAAGATTCCACATGCATTACCAATAAATTCAAACTTCATAAGTTTTGTTTAACAGTTGTTTGTTCATTGTCAATATACTTGAAAAAAACAAAATTATCGTGATTTTTGATAAAATTAAAGATGCGACTATTATACTTTACCTTATTAAAATTGTTTTTTCTGAAACAGTTAATTGAAATAAGGTTATTTTTTTTTACCTTAGATACAAGTGTTGCATGTTTTTTCTTTAAAAAAATTTTCAAAACCTTTTTCAACATTTTTGTCCCATGGCCTTTTCCTATCAATTCGAAATTTAGGGCAAAAGAAACTTCGAAAATTTTGTTATTTAATTTTTCTAGTCTTACATATCCTGCTCTTTTGTTTTCAATCCAAGCAATGAAAATAATATTAGTTTTTTTTTTAATATAATTATTTTTAAACCAATTTACATGATCATTATAAAGCACTATTTTTTTATTAGAAAATAGATTCTTAGAAATATAAAAATTATGAATTTTAAATAAAAAATTAATATCTTTCAAATTAGCTTTTGAAATTTTCATTTTATTTCAGTTTTAACCAATATATGGGATCTATTAGATTTTTTCTTTTAATTAAAAAAAAGGGGATTTTTTTATGTATCTTTTTAAACCTTAATATTTCATTAAGTTGATTATAGTCATTGATACCAAACAAAATTTTATCGATTTTGAAATTTAAAACATAATTAATACAAGCTGAAAATCTCGAAATTTTAATTTTTTCAAGGGTGTCATCAATATGCGACCAGTCTTGTTTTAATCTAATAATTTTTTTTGGTAAATCTTTAGTTTTTTTTAAGAGTAATCCTTGAAGAAAAATTGATCTTGCGTGGATTTGTATTTTTCTTTTTTTTATGATCTTTTTAGTAGAAATAAATACTTCTTTATTCACAATATTTAAAGGAAGTTGAATATAGTCGATTTTAAAATTATTAATTATTTTCTTAAGTTTTTTTGTATTGTAAATAGATATGCCAATCTTTTTAATTTTTCCTTCAGATTTCATTTTTTTTAGTATTTCAAAAAATCTTTTGCCATCTTGATTAAATAAATTACTTGGTTTTCTCAAAGTTACAGCATAGGAAATATTTTTATTTTTTTTATTAATATTTAAATATTTATTTAAATTATTTTCATTGATAGATTTTAAAAATGAAGGGCTTAAATTAATTTTATTATAAATTTTAAAAAATTTACTAAATTGTGAAATAAAAAAATGAGAATTTTTGTAATCCCTTGATATTTCAAGATACTTAATTTTTTTCTTTTTAGAATATTTCAAAATATTTTTTATCTTATTTTTGGGTATTTTATTTTCTAAAATACCATAAGGGTTCAAAAAATTTGCTGTGCCTAAAATAAGTTTATTTCTATTCATAAGTAAAGAAATTAATTATTTACACTCTTTAATTAAGAAATTTTTTATGATTTTTATTATGTGAACTAGATTTTTTTTTTTTAACCCCGGATATATCGGCAATGAAATTGAGCTCTCGGAGTGCTTTATTGAATTTTTTAATTTCTTATTTTCAAATTTGAATCTTTTTCTATAGAAAGGCTGTAAATGAACTGGAATATAATGAACCTGTACAAAATAATTTTTTTTTCTTAGTAAATTAAAAAGCTTTCGTTGAAGCGATTTAAAGTTTTGATGTTTAATTTTAATAACAAACAGATGAAATGAGGAGTAAAATTCTTTAGAGAAATTGGGAAGTAAAATATTTTTTTGATCAAGATTTTTCATGTAATAATTTGCAATTTTGTTTCTTTCTTTGACGAAATATTTTAAATTTTTTAATTGGCTAATTCCTAAAGCGGCAGAAATCTCATTCATTCTGAAATTCAGACCTAAATATTGTTGTTCATAATACCATCCATCTTGTTTATTCTTTTTGTATATAAATTGATTTTTATCTTTTGTAATCCCGTGGTTTTTTAACATTTGTAATTTTTTGTGGAGCCCTTCATCGTTTGTAGTCGCGATACCGCCCTCTCCAGTTGTTATTATTTTTACAGGATGCAAACTAAAAACAGTTATGTCGGACCACTTACAATTTCCAGTAATATTTCCTTTATATCTAGATCCTAGAGAATGGGAGGCGTCCTCAATTATCTTAAAATTAAATTTTTTTGCTAATTTCCAAATACTATCTTGTTCAGTTGGTAAACCGGCAAAATGAACTGGGATCAAAATTTTTGGTAGTATTTTATTTTTTTTTGCTTTTATTAGTTTTTGCTCTAAAAGATCAATATCAATATTACCTGTTTGATAATTAATATCTACAAAATCAACTTTGCCACCTAAATGCATAGCACAGTTAGCTGATGCTACAAATGTGTTAGGTACGGTCCATAGTATATCCTTTTTTTTAAAATTTAAGGCCATACAGGCAATATGAAGAGCACTAGTAGCACTATTCACTGCTATAGAATATTTTGATCCAACTGTTTGACAAATTTTTTTTTCAAATTTTTTTACTTCAGGACCTTGAGTTATAAAATCTGATCTTAATACTCTCGAAACTGTTTTAATATCTGCTGATGAAATTTTTTGTCTACTGTAAGGAAATATATCCATTATAAATTTATTAAGTTAAAAATTTTTTTTCCACATTAATTTATTATTTTTATAATATTTTTTGTTAGTTTTTTATATGTAAATCTTTTGATCTTCTTCATTCTTTCTTTTGACTCGTAAAAGTTGGAGTTGTTCAAAAAACTTGATGATAGTTTACTTATATCTATACTTTTATGATCAATATAATTTATAAAATTTTTTTTTTGTAGATTTTGAATAATTTGATATTGAAATTTATTTTGAGCTATTACAAATGGTTTAAATCCACCACTTATAACTTCGTGCATAAAAACTCCACCAGCACATATAATATTATCAAAATTTTTTAAAAAAACGTCATTATTAAATACTTGTTTTTTAAAACATTTAATATTATTTAATTTTTTTACAAATTTTTTAATTTTAGTAGAATTTAAATTATTTTTTCCGATTAAAATACTTATCTTAAAATTTTTAAACTCATTTTTCATCAAAATTTTAATAATTTTTAATGATAAATTATTTTTGTCAACAGAGCCAAGGTATAAAAGAATATTCTTTTTATTATTTGACCTTCTTTTTAAAGAGATTCGTTTTCCTAAAATTGTATATTTTTTTCCTAAAAATAGTGACGATTTTTTTATCAGTAATTTTCGAATTTTTTTTAAATTTCCTTCGTAGTTATAGTTTATATACTTTTTACAAAAATGTTTTTTATTTGCTAAATCGTCTACAACTATAATATTTTTACTAAGCTTAGAAATTTCCCTTTCCCATATGTAATTTAAACCATAATGGTCAACAATTACTTTAGAAATTTTTTTTTTATTTAATTTTTCTTTTAAAAAACTAACTTCATTCATTTGAGTTTTTTTTGATAATACCGAAAAGTGATTGTAATTTTTTTCTTTTTTAATACTCGGAATAATTTCTATCTTATAATTTTTTCTAACAAGTTTATTAAAATTACCTTTTAAATTTTTACAAAAAAAAACAATATCTTCAGTTTTTTTAATTTTTTGAGCAAGATTTAAACATCTGAATATGTGCCCTGACCCAATTTGATCTGATGAGTCGACTCTAAAAATAGTTGTCATTAATAGTTTATTAAATTTTTATTTTTTCTTTTTTTAAAAATTTTTTAGGCAAGCTATAGTTTTTGATAAATTGCACAGTACCTATAACAATTTTTTTTTGCATTTAAATATTCATTTTCGTTTCAAGAATTTCAAAATGGCTTCAAAGCTATCTAATTTATAAGCTTCTTCAGGCTTTACTTTAACTTTAAAATTTTTTTCAATTTCAAAAATCAAATTTAAATGACTTACTGAGTCCCAGTTTGGTATTGTTTTATGAGAACTTTTAATAGAAATTTTATTTTCACTTATTTTAAAAGTTTTTTTTAAAACAATCTTAATTTTTTTATGTAAAGATTTTATATTCATAAAGATAATTCAGAATTTTTTTTTACTGCCATGCTAATATGTTTCAGTGAACCTTTGTCTAATATAGTACTTGTGTCGCCTAAATTTTTTTTATCATCAAGTAAAATCGACTTCATAATTCTTCTAAGTATTTTGCCGCTTCTTGTTTTAGGTATAGAATTTACAAAATAAGTTTCTTTGGGAATTGCAAAAGAACCAAACAATTCTATTAAATTGTTTTCTATCCTAAGTCTTAATTTTTTTTTTGAAAAATTTCTAGCAACTATAAATAGTACAATTTTATTTCCTTCTATCTTATCTGGTACTGGTATTGCGCATGTTTCAACAATTTCATTAATTTTTAAAACTGCAGACTCTATTTCTCCAGTTCCCACTCTATGTCCTCTTATATTAATAACATCATCATTTCTACCAAGTATTAAAATGTTACCTAATTTATCGAGCTTACCAATATCAAAAAGTTTAAATTTAAGATTCTTATCAAAGTAAGACTTCCAAACTTTTTTTCCATTTTCAACATTTATCATGCAGCCAGGCCAAGGTTTTACTATCTTTAAATTATTCTCTGTTTTATTCTTTTTTAAATTTAGGACTATTTCCTTACACATAGGTTTTCCAACTGTTCCATGTGTATTTGATTTATCTTTAAAATTTGGTGAACAAATAATACCTCCTGTTTCTGTTTGAAAATAAGTGTTAATTACAGATTTTTTGTCACAATTAAATTTATTAGCAAACCATCGTGCAACATTTTTTGCTAGCGGTTCACCCATAGAGCCTAGAGTCTTTAAATTTTTTGAGCCAAGTGAAGCTTTAAAATTTAAACTCTTAAGCATTCTAATTAAAGTAACGGGAAGATAAAGTATATTAACTTTAAATTTTTTTATTATATACCTTAGTTTTGTTACATTAAGAATCATGGTAGGCTTTTGTAATAAAATAGAAGTTGCCCCACAAGAAAGAGGTCCATACAAAGAATAAGTATGTCCGTTAATCCAACCAGCATCTGAGGCACATAAAATTACACTATTTTTTGTTAATCCAAATTGCTTTTCTATTGTTTGTTTTGCATAAATTAAATAACCTCCGGAAGAATGTATTATGCCTTTAGGCTCACCTGTTGATCCTGAAGTAAACAGAGTAAATAATTGATTGTTACTTTTAAAACCTCTGTATAAAAAATTATTTTTCACTAGCTTGCTATATTCTTCAACAAAATTTTTAGTATCACTTAAAACAATTAAACTATAATTTAATTTTTTTTTTAATTTTTTAAAAAAATTTAATTTTTTTTTATCTTTCGACTTTGTTATTACTATACCAGGTTTAATAATTTTTAATCTTTTTTCAATTGCCAAACCTTCTAATTCATCAAATATAACGCAATGTTTGTAGCCCAAAAAGGCACTGGATAGCATAGAAACTGATGTTTCTATAGAGGCTGACCCATGAATAAAAATAGGTTTTTTTTTATAATTCTTTATCTTTAAAAGATCTGAAAAATTTTTTACTAATAAGTTTAATTCATTATAAGAAATAATAAATTCTTCACCGTTTTCTTTTAAATAAATTAGAGCAGTTTTTTTCCCTAGGCCTCTATCTATATTTTTTTTAATTATGTTTTCCGCTACATTAATTGTGCCATCACTAAACCACTCAAATTTACCTTTGGTGATTTGAACAATATTCTTTGGTTTTTTTTTCCAAATAACATTATTTATTTTTTTTGACCAAAATCGCAAAAGACTCTTATCAATCATTTTTGACTTTCGGGTTTAAATTTATAACTTATATTTTTTATAAATTTTTTTTGGCTTAAAGTTAAGAAAAGAATATTTCTTTCTTTTTTGTTAAACTTAAATCCATTCATATGGAAAAAAAATGCACTTGATAAATTATGTTTATGAACACCGGCTTCTACAAATTTAAAACCTAATAAGCGAAAAGCATGGTCTAAGTATACATTTAATGCATTGCTAGTATATTTTGTGCCTTGATATTTGCGATCACCAATCATTATACCAACAAATGAAGTTTTAAAATTTTTTTTTCGTAGGGTTATTGTTCCAATAATTTTATTTTTCTTTCGATCAAAAATCCCATGATATAAATTTTTTTCTTTTTTCATCTTTAAATAATAAGATTTTGCTGAGGGTAAGCTTTGTTTTTTTTTTTTAGTTGTAAGAAACTGATTTACTTTTTTATCATTAAGGAAGTTTATAAATTTTTTAGTTATGAACTTAGTTTTAAAAGGTTTTATCTCTAAATGACTATTATACAGAACAAACTCTTCCATCAGTTTAAAACTAATCGTAAATTTTTCTTATTATTTTATGCATTTAAAAAAATAAAATCTTTTTCTTCTGAGATTTCATAAATTTTTAAGTTTAATTTACTACAATCTGATTTTCCATTAAGTAAATTAAATGTGAGGCCATGACCTGGGCAGATAATTTTTTCGTTTTTTGAAAACCCATCTAATAAACTTATAGAAAGATGTGGACAAGTAGCTTGAAAAATTTTTAATTTTCCTTGAATCATCTTCATACCTAGCGTCATATTTCTAAATTTTAATTGATATAATTTATCTTTTTTAATTTGACTTTTTTTAATAATCCTAAAATTAGATTTCCTAACTAATTTTTTATTAATTAATATTGTCTCAAAGTTTTTTGTAGGTTTTAGAGAAACTTTTTTCTTTTTCTTTGATGAATTATTTTTTCTTAAGAAAATGTGTATTTTATTCAATTTTTGACACTTAATATCTTCAGAGTAAAACCATTCTTTATACTCTTGTGCTTTACTCTCTTTGTAAAAAGAGGGTTTGTTTCTATTTATTCTTCCTGAAAAAACCACTCTACTGTCATTAGAAGTATTTATCCTTGTTGCGTGTAATATTTCTGGATCAAAAACAAGAAGATCTCCATCATTTAAACCTATTACTTCTGGTTTACCAAGGTACTGATTTTCTCTAGCATAAGCAGGTTTTTCTATGTGTCTAATATCTTGTTTATTAACGTCTGGAAATATCAGTAAACCACTTTTTTTATTAACTCCTGTAATTGACCACCAGAAATTATTTGCATTATACGTGTGTCCAAACCACGTGTCTCTATGGGGTCCATGTCCATAACACGATATAGGTAAATTTTTAAAATATGAGTCATATCCCTTGTTTTTATTTTTGCTTAAATTTTCGACTAACTTTTTTTTTGAGTCTTGAATTTCTTTGTCAACATTGTCAAAATTATTTAAATTTAAAAGAAGATATTGAGCTCTAGAAAGAGTAGATTTTCTTGCGTGTAAATAAGGATAAATTATTCTATAATTAGTTTTAGCATCAATATAAAATTTTTTGAGATCTAAATTATAACTACTCGTGTAATAAATTTGACTCCTTAAATTTAAATCAAATCTTTTTGACAAAAAAAATTGTAAGAAAGGCAAATAATCTGGATTAAAATATAAATGTAACTTTTTCAGTCCATTTTTTCTTACTAGATTAGCGACCTTTTGATTGGTAATTTTCGATATACCATCAAATGTAACATCTAATGCTTTATCAATAAATTCATCTTTATTATGATAATTTTGAAAAACTTTATACTCTCCATTTTTTAGATAATTATCTTTTTTCATTATTTATATACGCAACGCTTTGTTAATTTTAATTGATTGATTTTTAAAAGAATATTTTTTATTCATCATTTTTGCAATTACTATTGAAAAAAAGGGAATATTTGCTTTATACGAGATTACCGCACTACCACTTGGTCTCGGATTAACTTCAAGTAACATTGGTTCATTATCTTTAGCAGATGTTAATAAGTCTATATCAGTTAAATAATCTAATTTTAATGCTTTTGTTATTTGGTTGCAGTATTTTTCAATTTTTTTGTCACGTAGTATATAATTACCTTTATAAGGTATTCCTGACGGGTTAATTCTTTTTCTTACTACCATAATCTTGAATTTTTTATATCTAAAATTATCTATATCATAAGCTGGCTGCTTTAAAAAATCCATAACCATTAAGTCACCGTACTTAAAGATTTTTTTTGAAAAATTTTTTTTTTCGTGAACTACGAGCTTTTCTCTGAGACCCTTAATAATTTTTTTTTTAAAAGTCAAATTTTTTCCTCTTAGCATTATTACACCTCTTCCTCCCCTGCTGTTTATCGGTTTTAAAACTACTCCATTATTTGGATAATTAAATTTTTTGAGTGCCTTCTTCAATTGAATATTATTTTTAACTATTTTAAAGTTTGGAATTTTAATTCCCTTTTTTTTTAATATTTTATAAGTTAAGTATTTATTACAAATAGTTTTAACTATTTTTTTGTTATTCACTAAAATTTTAGTGCCCAGTTTAATAAATTTTTTTTTTAATTTTGAGAGAATATATGCTTCTTTATCAGAGCACGGAATAAGTAACTTAATTTTTTCTTTCTTTAATATCTTTTCAACTCTTTGAACGTAATTTTTATCATTTTTTGAACTGATCTGATAAAATTTATCTAAATGTGGATCTTTTTTGATTTTTCTTTTGTCTATACCTACGATATATAAATTAGGAAGTTGTTTATCTCTTTTTAAGAATCTTGTTAGCAATGGTATCATTGTCCCTCCAACAGATGTAATAAGAATTCGCATGAAGTTTTAAATTTATAACTTATTTAATTTTTTTTAGAGACAATTGCTGATTTTTAGAAATATTTTCTTTTGCAATCTTCCCTACGACTTTGTTAAGAAGTTTCGGCTGCAGTGCTCCTGTTCTATACTTATATAATCTTTTTATACCAATTTTAGATGATGATAATTTTTCACCTTTTGAAATCCTTTTTTTAGCTACTAAATATCTATGATAAAATTTTCTTAACAATATTTCTTTTTTTGTTGGGTAAATATTGGATCTCCCTAACATTTTTTCAATGTCTCTTATGCCACTTACCATTTTTTTAAACTCTTTTGGTTCAGAAGAAATTTTATGGTCAGCACCTTTTTTATTTTTATTTAAAGTAAAATGTTTTTCAATTATTTTAGCACCGAGACTTACAGCAGAAAGACAAGCTTGAATACCCAATGAATGATCTGAATAACCTATTGGAACTTTAAATTTTTTTTTAAGTTCATGGATCACATTTAAATTCAATGTATTAAGATCTGCTGGGTATATTGAAGTACATTTCATAATTGCAACTTTATTCTTTTTATTAAATTTTTTTGCAGCTTTCATTGCTTCTTTAATTTCACTCTCATATGCCATACCTGTAGACAAGATGATGGGTAAGTTAAGTCTTGATGCGGCTTGTATAAGAGGAATGTTTGTCAAAGAGCCTGAGGAAATCTTGATTGCTTTAAATTTAAGGTATGAAATAAGTTTTAAACTGTCTAAATCACCTGGCGTAGCGAACAAAATTAATTTTTTTTTTTTTGCAAACTTTTTTAATTTAATAAGATCATTTAATGAGAAAATTGCTTTAGAAAATTGATTATAAGAATCAGTATTTTTTTGATAACTTGAATCAACATTAATAATTTGAAGTTTAACAGCATCGGCGCCAGCTCTAGATGCTGAATTAATCAATTTCATACACGTTTTTAAATCACCTCCATGATTTATTCCCACCTCAGCAATGATAAAAGTTTTTGAATTCTCAGAAATTTTAATTTTGTCAATTTTCATATGTTTAATAACTTTTTCAATATTCTACCCTTCTTTAATTAATTTATACCAGCTGAGATATTTATTTTTTGGCTTCCTAACGTATTTATCGCAAAAATTTTTTCTACTTTGTTGTAATTCATGATTTTCCCACCAGTAAGTAATATCATTATAAATTTTATTAATATGTGCTGCAGCTTTTCTAGGGTCATAGAAAACAATATTATTTTTTATTAATGGCTCATAGTCAATTTGAGATTGAGTATTGATAGGACAGTACTCTTTGTCAAATATTGCAATAAATGGAACATTGAAAAATAAATTTTCTAAAAAACCTGTGCTATTAACTGTCTCAATTATTAATTTAAAATTTATTGATCTAGTAATTGTTGATTGATCTATATTATTAAATTTTACTCCTTGAACGCTTATCAAATTTCTAAGATTAGGATTTCTATCAAAATTTGCATAATTTACATGTATTTTTGACTCGATTATTTCTTTGCTAAGAGAATTTAAAAAATTGTTTATATTGCTTATATGCTTTTTGGTCTGAGAATAATTACTAGGTATTGGTCGAAGTTGATATGGTATATTATAAAAATTAG
>MDTA01038652.1_pt1 | contig 15410 bp, 12 predicted proteins | sample 811151 | NCBI WGS metagenome assembly MDTA01 (sample SAMN05326648, study PRJNA326480) | marine metagenome | isolation source: seawater | place: Indian Ocean: South | collected 2010 | reverse complement strand
TATGAAATTAAATGTATTATTCCCGAACCACCAAATAACTCAATTATGTTGATATTTAATGAATCAAGTTCTGTAAAAAAAAATGATGATGATTATTTGATTTTTGATGAAACATTTTCAATTTTATCACACGAAATCAACAATCCTTTGAGTTCAATTCAAATGGCAGCACAATTAATTGAAAAAACAATAGATCCTGAAAATTTAGATTTAATAAATATTATTAAGAATGAAACAACAAGAATTTCTAAAATATTAAATTCATTGTATTTCTATAATGATAAGATTAATTTTATCAAGACTAAAAAAGAAAATATTCATGAGATTATTAGATATTCAATATTTAAATTGCAGCAGCAAAAAAAATCTATAAGAATTATTGAAAATTTTGATCCTTCATTACCCCCAATTGAGTTAGATAAAAATTCTATGATTCAAGTATTTGATAATGTTTTTTTAAATTCATATGAATCATCTAATTTTATGAGTAATTCATTCATAAAAATTTCTACAGAATTTATGTTTGGTGAAACTGTTAAAATACCAAATATAAAAAGTTCAATTAAAAAAAATTATATTTTAATTAAAATTGAGGATAATGGTAAGGGTATTAAAAAAGAAAATTTAGAAAAAATTTTTATTCCATTTTTTTCAACAAAAAAAAGAGGTTCTGGAGTTGGTCTTTTTTTGGTAAAAAAAATTATAAATTATCATAATGGAGGCATTTCTGTTAATTCAAATAATAAGGTTACTAATATTACAATAAAATTACCTTTATAGAAAAATATCGATGGAAAAGAATATATTAATTATTGATGACGATTTTTCATTAAGAAAAGTTATAAATAGAGCCTTAAGTAATTCTAAAACCTCTATTGTTGAGGTAGGTTCTATTTCTGAATCATGGGTTCTTATTGAGAAAGAAAGTTTTGATTTAATAATATGTGATGTTGTTCTTCCAGATGGTGATGGTTTGGAGTTGGTTAAGAAGGTAAAAAAGAAAAATCTTGATCAATCTTTTATTATTATAAGTGCAAAAAGTAATTTACTAACTGCAATTCAAGCTAATCAACTTGATGTTTATGAATACTTACCAAAACCTCTTGATTTGAACGACCTTACAATTTCTGTAAATAAATGCTTCATCAAAGAAAAGAAAATAAGTAAAGAATTTATTGATGATCAAAAATTACCAATGATTGGAACCTCATATGTTATGCAGCAGGTTTATAAAAATATTGCAAAAATTACTAAATCTAATTACTCAGTATTGATTACAGGTGAATCTGGAACAGGAAAAGAATTAGTTGCTAAAGCTATACACAATTTCAGTAAACGTTCTAGTTATCCTTTTGTTGTTATTAATATGGCATCTTTGCCCAAAGATCTAATTGAGAGTGAGTTGTTTGGTTATGAAAAAGGAGCATTTACTGGTGCCGAAAAAAGAACTATTGGTTATTTTGAAAAAGCAAATTCTGGCACTCTTTTTTTAGATGAAATAGGAGATATGCCTATAGATATTCAGGCAAGGCTTTTAAGAGTTCTTCAATTTGGAGAGTTTTCAAGAGTTGGAGGTAGAGAAATTATTAAGACTGATGTTAGAATTATTTCAGCAACAAACAAGAATCTAATTGATCTTACAAATCAAAATTTATTTAGAGAAGATCTTTACTACAGGTTAAATGTTATAAATATAAATTTACCACCATTGAGAGATAGAGAAAATGATATTCTATCTATATCGGATCATTTCATATCTAAATATTCAAATAATGTAAAAAAATTTGATGAATCTGGACAAAATTTTCTTAAAAAATACCAATGGCCAGGAAATGTCAGAGAATTAGAGAATATAATTAAGAGAGTATGTGCATTAGCTTCAGAAAAAATTATTGGTTCCGAATTACTAGAACAATTAATTGATAAATATGAGATTGAAAATCCAATCAAGATTGAAGAAAAAATTGTAAAACAAGATTTAAGTAGAACAATAGAATCATTTTTTCAAAGTTTCTTTGAAACTCTTGTTGATGAAAATTCAGAATTAAATCTTCATAGTAAGTTTTTAACTGAGATAGAAAAACCACTTATAATGAGTACATTAAAATATTTTAATGGTAACCAAATAAAAACTGCAAAACTACTTGGAATAAATAGAAACACCCTTAGATCAAAAATCTCAAAATACAAAATTCCAGCAAAATTTGGTAAAAATAATGCTTAGTGCAATTAATAAAGAAAAATTTTCATTTAGTTTTCAGAACTTTTTATTTTTATTAATTTTTTTTACTTCACTTATTCTAAGTCTGATCATTTTTCTTTCACTTTCAGGAAATTTGTCAAATTTAAAACAAATTGAAGAGGTCTCAACACTTTTATCAATAAACTATGCCTTAATTATTATTTTAATAATTATTTCAATTGATAAAATTGTAAAAATTTTCATTCAAAAGAAAATTAGATCAAAATTCCGTATTCAATTCACATCTTTGTTCATTATAATAAGCTTTATTCCAACAACTCTAATAACCCTTTTTTCCTTAATATTTTTTGATCAAGGTATAAAGCTATGGTTTAATGAAAAAATTAATAAAGTTATAACTGGATCAAAACAAATTTCTGAATCTTATTTTAATGAACATAAAAACACTATTAAAAATGATATATTATTTATCAATAGCGAGATAGAAAAAGAAGAAATAATTTATTTTACAGATAAAAGTCAATTAAACGAATTCTTAAATTATTTTATTGCTGTAAAAGACCTAGATGAAGCAATAATTTTTGAGAGTTCGGGTCAATTACTTGCTAGAGTTGGTAATTTTCTTGTTGAAACTGAGACGGCTCCACCACTTTGGTCTTTTTTAATTGCCGATGATGGAGATATAGCTGTATTTCCAAATAGTGATCAAACAAAGGTAAGAGCTCTTATGAAAATTCAAAGAGCAATACCAACTTATTTATTCATTGGTAAAAGTGTTGATTCAAATGTGCTTGGAAGAGTTGAATCTGTTAATCAAACTGCAAATGAATATGTAAATATTACAAAAAGATTAGATAGTTTTCAGATACAGTTTAACAAACTATTCTTAGCAATAAACTTTTTAATGATTTTATTGTCAACTTGGTTTGGATTAAGGTTTTCAAATAGAATTATTTTACCAATCATGAGTATAATTTTAGATTCTGAGAGAATAATAAAAGATAACTTTTCATCCAGAATCAATGTTATTCAGGGTGATAATGAGTTTAATTTTCTTTCAAAGGTTCTCAATAAGATGCTTGATAAATTAAAGATACAAAAAAATAAATTAATTAAAGCCAAAGAAACAATAAATCTTAGAAGAAAATTTACAGAAAAAATTATTAACGAGGTAAGTAATGGAATGATATATATTGATTTGAATAATAAAATATTATTATTTAATAAAAAATCTGAGGAAATATTTGGAAAAAATGTCGAGTCAGAATTTTTAAATATTAATTCTGAAATCACATCTTTTGTAAATAAATTCAAAAATAATTCATCAAAAAATCAGGAAATTCAAATAAAATATTTGATAGATAATAAATTAAGTATCCTAAATCTAAAATTTTCTAAAATATATGAAAAAAGAGAATTGAAAGGTTTGATATTAAGTATTGATGATATTACTGAACTAGTTTCTGCTCAAAAACATGCAGCTTGGTCCAATATAGCTAGATACATGGCTCATGAAATTAAAAACCCTTTAACACCAATAAAGCTGTCTGCACAAAGGTTAGATGATTCAATGAAAAATAATAAAAGTAAGGATAAGGAATTTTATGATAATTGCACAAATACAATCATCAGACAGGTAAATAATATAGAAAATTTAGTGTCAGAATTTTCAAATTTTGCAAGGATGCCAGAAAGTAAATTTAAACTTGTTAATTTGTATGATTTGATAAATACTCAAATTAATACACAAAAAATTGCAAATAAAAATATTGACTTTAAATTTTCTTTTCCAAAAAAAAGAATTTTAATTGAATGTGATTTTAATCAGATAAGCAGACTTTTAATAAATATTTTAAAAAATTCAATTGAATCTATTAAATCAAAGAAAAAAATTATTTCTATTGAAATAGAAAATAAAAAAAAGTTTGTATTAATAAATATTGAAGATAATGGTGATGGATTTCCTAGCGGTAGAGAAAAATTATTTGAACCATATATTACAAATAAATCTAATGGAACTGGTTTGGGACTTGCAATATGTAAAAAGATAGTTGAGGACCACAGTGGTGAGATTAGTTTGTTGGATAGTTCGTCATTAGGTGGAGCTAGAGTTACTGTAAAATTATTCAAAAATATTGGACAAAATTAATGAAAATAAATAATGAAATATTGATTATTGACGATGAGGTAGATATTTGCAAACAAATATCTGGATTATTAAATGACAAAGGTTTTTCAACAAAATTTAAATTCACTGCTGAGGATGCATTGGAAACATTCAGGAAGAATGAATACTCTCTAGTCTTACTTGATATTTGGCTAAATAACTCAAAGTTTGATGGTTTTCAAACTTTAGAAAAAATTAAAAATATAAATATAGATATTCCTGTAATTATGATAAGTGGTCATGGAAATATTGAGACAGCTGTAAATTCAATAAAAAAAGGGGCATATGATTTTATAGAAAAACCATTTGATAGTGATTTATTAATCTTCAAAGTTAAAAAAGCTTTGGAAAATTATGAATTAAAAAAAAAATTAATAAATCTTAACCCTAACGAGGATTCTAGATTTGTTTCAAATTCTATCGCATCTAAGAATGTAATTAATTCACTAAAAAAAATAATAAAAACTGATTCTTCAGTTTTATTTAGTGGCCAGAGTGGGAGTGGCAGAGAATTTCTTAGTAGGAAAATTCATAATGAATCAAATAGAAAAAATAGGAATCTTAGAGTTTTTCATTTTAATAATATAATTGACAAGGATATTGAAATTTCATTATTTGGAAAAGAGCAAAACCAAATAATTGAGCTTACAGGTATTTTTGAAGAAGTTGATGGAGGTTCAATAATACTTAGAGATATTGAATGTATACCAAAAAAAGTACAGGGAAAACTTTTAAGAATATTGGAAGAAAAAAAATTTTATAGAATTGGGGGATTGTCTCCAATAAGTGTAAATTTTAGAATTATAGCCACATCAAAACATTCATTAGAAAAGTTAAAGAAAAAAAATATACTGAGGAACGATCTGTTAAAAAAAATAAATTTTTTTGAAATTGCTGTTCCGTCTTTAATTAATCGAACTGAAGATATAAATGATCTTGTAAGAATATTTTTAGATGAAGCTTCTAGTAATTTTAGTCTTGAGAGAAAAAATATTTCAAATGAAGTAATCGATTTTTTTTCAGAATTAGAATGTTTCAATAATATTTTACAACTAAAAAAATTCATTGAGTGGAGTTTATTTATGTTATGTGATAACAATGAAAAATTAATTACGAAAGAGAACCTATCGAATTTAATTAAAAGTTTTTTAGGTGATAAAAAAGAATTTTCAAATAATGATTTAATTATGAATTTAAAACTAAAAGAAGCAAGAGACGATTTTGAGAAAAATTATTTAATTTTTAACCTTGAAAAATATAATAATAATATTTCTAAGATGTCAGAAAATATTGGTATGGAAAGAACCGCACTATATAGGAAACTAAAATTAATGAAAATAAAAGTGGATTAATGTTGTGAAAATAATTGTTTGCGGAGCAGGAGAAGTAGGGACAAATATTGCTAGACAATTAGTCTACGAAGATAATGATGTTACTATTATTGATGAATCAGAATCTTTGCTTAGAACATTAAATAAAACCCTTGATTTAAAAAGTATTTGTGGGAAAACTGTTTTACCTGACATCCTTGAGAAAGCTGGAGCTGACGATGCAGATATTATAATAGCTGTTTCTGATCAAGATGAATCAAATTTATTATCTTGTGAATTGGCTAATCATTTGTTCAAAATTCCAATCAAGGTTGCAAGAATAAAAGACACTGGTTTTCTAAATGAAAAGTATTATAAAAATCTTTTTTCTGTAGACAAGATTAATATAGATGCAATTATTTCACCAGAGCTCGAGGTTGCAAAAGCAATTATTAGAAAACTTAATACTCCAGGTGCATTTGATTCATTTTTTCTTGGTAATAAAGCTGCAAGAGTAATAGGGTTATCTATAGATGAATCATGTCCAATCATAAATACTCCGCTAAGAATGCTACCTGGTATATTCTCTGGACTTGAAGTCAAAATACTCTCAATTTTTAGAGATAATGAAATAATAATTCCCTCAGGAAAAGTAGAAATTTATCCTGGAGACGATATATATATTTGTCTTAAAAACAATGATTTATTGCGAGCATTAAGAGTTTTTGGAATTAAATCAGAGGAAAATAGAAAAATAGTGATTGTTGGGGCAGGAAATATAGGTTTGAATATTATAAAAATAATTGAAAAAGATTTTCCGGATATAAATTGTAAAATTATTGACAACAATATTGATAGAACAAAAGATATTGCCTCGGAACTATCAGATCAAAGTACAATTTTGTGCGGAGACGCATTAGATGCAAATTTATTAAAGGAAGCTGGGGCATCAAATGCCGAAGTAATAATTTCTGTTACGGATGATGATGAAGTGAATATATTCAGTACATTACTTGCAAAAGATTTGGGATGTAAAAGATCAATGGCAATTGTTAGTAATCAAAACTATCGAAGATTATCTAAGAAATTAAATTTAGATGTTTTGATAAACCCTGGAAATATAACAACCTCTGCAATCCTTCAATATGTGAGAAGAGGAAAGGTTAAAGAAGTTCATGATTTTGGAAATGAAAGAGGTGAAATAATGGAAATTGAAATTCTTCCAACAACCAAATTTGCAGATAAGAAAATTTCTGATTTAACTATCCCAGAAGGTGTTGTTATTGGAGGGATAGTTAGAAATAAAGAATTGATAATACCAGACGAGAATACAATATTACTAGTTAATGATAAGTTAATAATTTTTTCTGAACCTTCGTCAATAAAAGACATCGAGAAATATTCGGAAGTGAATATAGAGTTTTTTTAATGCAAATATATTATGTAAATGGCTCATTTGAACATAAATCTGATGCATTAATCTCTGTTGAAGATAGAGGATTCAACTTTTCAGATGGTGTATATGAGGTTATTGGATTTAAAAATAAAAAATTATTAAACTTCAATAAACATGTTGATAGATTAAAGCGTTCTCTCTTTAATTTACAAATTAAAAGCCCTTATAAAAATTTTAAATCATTAGAGCTAATAATAACTAGATTAATCGAAATTAATAAGCTTTGTGGTGGTTTTATTTATTTGCAAATTACTCGAGGAAATGCAAAAAGAGATCATTTGTTTCCTGTTAATGTTAATCCAAATGTTGTTATATTTGCTTTTCCCCAGAAAGATTTATCAGGTATTTCAAAAGGAGTTAAAGTTGGTATATCAGAAGATATAAGGTGGATGCGATGTGATGTTAAATCAATTTCATTACTACCAAATTTACTTGAAAAACAAAAAGCTTATGAAAAAGGTTTTTTTGAAATTTGGCAAATAAGAAATAAGTTTATTACAGAGGGTTCAACATCCAATGCTTTTATTATTGATAAGCTTGGAAATATAATCACTCATCCAAAAAATAATTTAATTTTAGGAGGGGTTACTAGAGATGTTGTAATTGAAATTGCCAAATTAAATGGAATAAAAGTTTTGGAGAAACCCTTTTCATTAGCTGATATTAAAAAATGTAATGAGGCTTTTTTAACTAGTACAACTGTTGGAGTGATTCCAGTAAAACAGGTGAATAATATAAAAATAAATTCTAAAAAAAAAGGTGAAATCACTTCTTTCTTGAGTGAAAAGTATGATAATTTCCTGAATTTGCAAATTAATGAATAATAAAGATACAATTGTTATTCACCCCTACTTAAAATCTCTAAGAGTTCAAAAGGGATATTTTTTAAAAGAAGCCATTAATTTAGTTAAAGCAATAAATTTAAATTGTTTATATAGTCATTCTGTGGGATTAGAAAAAATTAGTCCAAAAACATATCTAAATACTGGTTTTATATTTTCTCTTGTAAAAAAGAAAGAAGAACTAAATGTAGACTTAATTTTTATAAATACAAACCTATCTCCAATTCAACAAAGAAATTTAGAGACAAAACTAAATTGTAAGGTAATTGATAGAACAGGCTTGATTCTTGAAATATTTGGTTCAAGAGCAAGATCAAATGAAGGTAAATTAAGTGTAACGCTTGCAAGTTTGGAGTTTCAAAAAAGTAGATTAGTAAGATCATGGACTCATTTAGAGAGGCAGCGAGGGGGAGCAGGTTTTATGGGTGGGCCTGGAGAAAAACAAATAGAATCCGATAAACGTCAAATAACCGAACAAATCAATAGACTTAAAAAAAAAATAAAAAATATCTCATCAATTAGAAATATCCAGAGGTATAGAAGAAAAAAAAATAAAATTCCTGTTATTTCATTAATTGGTTATACAAATTCTGGTAAATCAACTTTATTTAACAAATTAACAAAGTCTAATGTGTTATCTAAGAATATGCTTTTTGCCTCTTTAGACTCGACAATTAGAAAATCATTTTTTAACGATATAAATGTTCTATTTGTTGATACTGTTGGTTTTATAAGGGATTTGCCAACTGCTTTAATTGACTCATTTAAATCAACACTGGATGAAATAATTTTTTCAGATATTATTTTACATATCAGAGATATATCAGATGATAATTACTTGGAACACAAAAGAGAGGTGCTAAAAATACTCAATGAAATAGGAGTTTGTTCTGATGATAAAAGAATTATTGAAGTAATTAATAAAGTAGATTTAATTGAGAACAAAGATTTTGAGCATAATAGTCAAAAAAATGGGGCCATATTTTTGTCAGCAGCAACGGGATTTGGAATTAGTAATTTAAAAAATAGAATAAAAAAATCTCTTATTAGTGAAAACTTTTCTTTATTTAAGCAGTCTTATTAGATTTGATGTGTCTTCTTCTCTATAACCTAATCTAACTAATAAAGCATAATAACCTAGTATTCTTTTTGTGACAGGAAGTTTTAAATTAGATTTTGTTAATTCTCTTGATACTAACTTTAGATCCTTCAGCATTAATTTGTTCATAAAACCAAAATCAAACTTCATTTCCCACATTGTTTTAGCTCTATTTTCAAGTTGCCATGATTGAGCTGCACCATTGCTTATCACATTTAATAATTTATCAATATTCAATTTTTTTTTTTTAGCGAAAAAAAGTCCTTCTGCAAGACCTTGTATAATGTTAGCAACACAAATCTGATTGACCATTTTGGTTAGTTGTCCATTACCAGTCTTGCCCATATAGACTAGAGATTTAGTGTATGGATACAGAATATTTTTAACTATGTTTATTTTTTTTTTCTCTCCTCCAACCATGATCGATAAAGTACCTTTTTTCGCGCCATCTTCACCTCCGCTAACTGGAGCATCAAAAAAAAAACATTCTTTTTTTAGAAAACGTGAAAATAATTCTTTTGTAATTTCAACTGAAGCGGTAGTGTGATCAATAATTATAGTTTTTTTTTTTACATTTTCTAATATTCCACCCTTAGAAAAATATATTTTTTTTAAATCTCTATCATTGCCAACGCAACTAATAATTATATTTGAATTCTCAGATAACTCTTTTAGATTTGAAAAGGTTTTTAATTTTTCTGACTTTTTAAATTTTGAAATAAATCTTTTTGTTTTTTTTGAATCCCTTAAAATAATATTTAGATTATTCATTTTATTTATTAAATGTTCAGCCATAGATGAACCCATTACACCTAAACCAATAAAACCTATTGAATTTTTCATTTTAAGATAAAACTAAGATCATTATTTTTTACTGTAACTTTTATCGATTCATCTTCCTTGATTTTGTCACTTATAATCATAAAAGCAATTTTATCTATAATATTTGTTTGTATAACTCTTTTTAATGGTCTTGCACCATAGGAAGAGGAAAAACCCTCATTGATAAGCCATTCTTCTGCTACATTATCGACTTTTATATTGATTTTCTTATTTGCAAGTATTTGCTCTAGATTTGAAATTTGAAGTTTAATAATTTCTTTCATGTCATTTTTAGTTAACCTATTAAAAATAATAATTTCATCAATTCTATTTATAAACTCAGGTTTAAAGGTTTTTTTTACTTCATCAAAAATTTTTTCCTGAGTAAATACTTCAATTTTACTTTTTTGATCTTCAGAAAAATTTATAAGATCTGCTCCAATGTTTGAGGTCATAATTGTAATAGTGTTCTTGAAATTTACAATTCTACCATGGGAATCAGTTAATCGACCTTCATCAAAAAGTTGTAAAAGTATGTTAAAAATATCACTGTGTGCTTTTTCAATCTCGTCTAATAAAATTACTTGGTATGGTTTTCTTCTAATTGCCTCTGTCAGAATACCCCCACTTTCATAACCAACATATCCAGGTGGTGATCCAATTAATTTTGAAACTGAGTGTTTTTCCATATATTCAGACATATCAAGTCTAAAAAATGGTTGATTTTCATTAAATAAAAAGTTTGATAATGCTTTAGTTAATTCAGTCTTACCTACACCAGTAGGTCCAAGAAAGAGAAATATTCCTATAGGTCTATTTGGGTCTTGAATTCCAGCACGAGATCTTAAAACTGCTTGAGAAATCTTATCAATTGCTTCAGTTTGACCAATAACCATTTTTGATAAATCTTTCTTCATATTTACTAATTTTCCTTTTTCTCCTTCAAGCATTTTTTCAACTGGTACTCCTGTTAATTTAGAAATAACCTGAGCTACCTCATTAGAGGTTACAGATTTACCAAGAATATTACTTTTTTCTTTTTTTGACTCTAAATCAGAAAGTTCTTTTTCAAGTTGAGGAACAATGCCGTATGCTAATTCACCTGCCTGAGATAATTTTCCTTCTCTTTGCAAAATTGTTAATTTATTTTTATTAGTCTCAATGTCAGATTTTAGTTTTTGAATCTTTATCACTCGTTTTTTCTCATCAAGCCATTTTTCATTAGATTTCCTAAAATCATTTTCTAATTGTTTAATTAATGATCTTAGGTCCTCAGATCTTTCTATAGATTTTTTATCATTTTCTTTTTTCAAACTTTCATATTCTATTTTGCTTTGGAGAAGTTTTCTTTGAATCTGGTCTAGCTCTTCAGGTTTTGAGTCAATTTGCAATCTAATTCGTGATGCGGCTTCATCCATTAGATCTATGGCCTTATCTGGAAGAAATCTATCATTAATATATCTTTTTGAAAGCTCAACTGCTGAAACTATTGCTGAGTCAAGGATTTTTACACCATGATGAACTTCATACTTTTCTTTGAGTCCTCTTAAAATAGAAATTGAATCATTTATGGTTGGTTCTTCTACCAATATTTGTTGAAACCTTCTTGCTAAAGCAGCATCTTTCTCAATATTTTCTCTATATTCATTTATAGTAGTTGCACCTATACAGTGAAGTTCACCTCTGGCAAGTGCAGGTTTTAATAAATTTGAAGCATCAAGAGATCCTTCGACTTTTCCTGCACCGACTAATGTATGAAGCTCATCAATAAATAATATAGTTGAATCTTGATTTTCATAAACTTCTTTTAATATTGATTTTAATCTTTCTTCAAATTCTCCTCTGAACTTTGCACCAGCCACTATAGAACCTAAATCAAGAGAAATTATTTTCTTATTTTTAAGTGAATCAGGCACATCATCATTAATAATTCTTAGTGCAAGACCCTCTATAATAGCTGTTTTACCGACTCCAGGCTCACCTATTAAAACAGGATTGTTCTTGGTTCTTCTTGATAAAACTTGGATACTTCTTCTTATTTCCTCTTCCCGACCAATAACTGGGTCAAGTTTTCCATCCTCAGCTAATTTTGTGATATCAACAGAATATTTTTTTAATATATCAGTATCTATATTATTTGATTGATTATCTATCGTTTTACCCTTTCTAACTTTTAAAATTGCTAGCTTGTAATTTTCTTTTTTCAACCCATTGTTTGCAAGTAAATCATAAATTTTAAGATCATGAAAACATAAAATTGAATAAACTAGTATTTCTGGTGAAACATATTTATCATTAAATTCATCTTTTAAGCTTTTTGATTTATTAAAGATAACTGCTAATTCATTTGAAAAAAAATTATTTAGATTTTCTCCTGATATTTTAGGTTCGTTTTGAAGGTTTTCTGATAAATCATTCTTAAGTTGAACTAAGTTTGCGTTACAGGTCTTAAGAATTTTTTCTTGGTAATAATCGAGATGAGATAATATTGAAAGTAATAAATGTTCTGTTATGATTTGTTGATGATTAAATGAAATTGCTTTATTCTGAGCATCGTTAATTATAATTTTACTTTTATCGTTGAATAGGTCAAAATTCATAATCTGGTCTTATTCTATTAACTTATAATTTGAAATAAAAGGAAATATTTTGTCGAAAAAAAAGAAATTACCGCTCGAAGGTATTGTAGTCTTGGATCTTACAAATGTTTTGTCTGGACCCTATGCAACACTTATTTTAGCTGATTTAGGAGCTTATATCATAAAAGTTGAAAAACCTGGTGGAGATGATTCGAGAAAGTATGGCCCATTTGAAGGAAATAGATCTGGATATTTTATTTCCTTAAATAGAGGAAAAAAAAGTATTATGCTTAATTTAAAAAAAAAAAAGGATAAATTGCTTTTTAAAAAATTATTGATTAACTCTGATGTTTTAATTGACAATTATAAATTAGGAACACTTGAAAAGTTTGGGTTTAATTGGAATTATATTTCTAAAAATTACCCAAAATTAATTCAAGCTAAAGTAAGTGGTTTTGGAGAATCTGGTCCGCTAAGAAATAATCCAGCATATGATATAATTGTGCAGGCCATGTCTGGTATTATGAGTATAACTGGAAGAAAGAAAAATGAATTTGTAAGAGTAGGGACATCAATTGGAGATATAGTTGCAGGTTTATTTTCTGTTATTGGAATTTTGACACAATTAATTCATAGAAACAATACAAATTTTGGATCCAAACTTGACTTAAGTATGTTAGATTGTCAGGTTGCAATTTTGGAAAATGCAATTGCCAGACACTCTATTCAAAAAACAATTCCTCTTCCTCAAGGGACAGACCATCCAACAATATCTCCATTTGGATCCTTTAAAACATTAGATGGTGAAATTATCATAGCAATTGGCAATGACAAACTTTTTGAAAAGTTTTCTAGTGTGTTAGGGGATAAAAATATGGCTAAGGATAAGTTTTTCAATACTAATAGTAATAGAAACAAAAATTTGCAAAAGCTAAGAAAAAAAATAGAGAAAAAATTAAAAGAAAAAAAAACTGATTATTGGATAAAGAAATTTACTTTTCATGGCATTCCCAATTCTGTTATAAATAATATTAAAGATGTTGTAAAAGACAAACAGATCAATTCAAGAAATATGATATTAAGTTATAATTATGACTCTATGAAAAATTTAAAAGTTTCAGGCTCTCCCTTAAAATTTAGTTTTTCAGAAATTAAAAAACCAGTAGCTAAAGCTCCAGACCTAGATGAAAATAGAATGGAGATTCTTCGTTATTTCAAACTTATTTAACTCCAAGGTCCTTTTTTCTTTAAAAAAACTGATTTACTTTTTATAACTTTATTTCCTCCACTCAAAGCAACAAATAAATATCCAAATATGAATCCCCCAATATGAGCTAACCATGCTACAGATGATTCGACATTTGAAATATTTAAGAATTGATAAACAAACCAAAATATCAATAAAATGAAGGCAGGTATTCTTATTGTGAAAAAAATGAAAAAAGGAACTAATACTAGAACTTTGGCTTTTGGAAATAAATAGAGATAAGCTCCAAGTATACCAGCTATTGATCCAGAAGCTCCTATCATGGGTATTTCAGAGTTTAGATTGGCTACTGCTTGTGTAATTGATGCAAAAAATCCAGCAAGAAGATAGAAGATTAAGAATTTTTTTTTACCCATTTTATCTTCAACATTATCTGCAAAAATCCATAAATATAGCATATTACCAATAAAGTGCATCCATCCACCATGCATAAAAATTGATGTAAAAATAGTTAAGATAGGGAAAAAACTTGGTGCTGATATATCATCAAACAAACTAATTGGTTTAAAACCAAAATAGTAGATTAAAAAATTATTATCATTGGAAAAAATCTGAAAAAAAAAAACAGCTGTACATATAAGTAAAATAACTAAACGAATATAACTTTTGTTTTTAACAGGATTGTCGTCGTGAAGTGGAATCATTATTTATTATATAAAAAGTATAAGTCTTTTAATTTTTTCTTTAATATTTTTCCAATTAACTAATTATTTATAATAGATTTTTCTTTTGCAAAGTTTAATAGAATATTTAAATAAGCATTTAATTTTAATGATTCCCTTCTTTTCCCAATTGAGTTTACAGATTTTATACAGTATTTGATTTGCTTATCTGTAATTTTTTCTATTGGTTTATAAAATAACTTATATGCATGTAGTTTGATAAGGTTTCTCATATCTTTAATAATTTTTTTTCCTAAAAAAGGATTTTCAATAACAAAGATTTCATATATATCAAGTATATCGTAGGTTTCTTTTTTTTTTTCATTTTTAGTCTAATGTACTTACTATTTTAATATTTGCTAATTATTATTTATATACAAGCTAATTTAATTAACTTGAAAGTTCTACTTTTGTTCTTATAATAAAATATGAGGAAAAAAATAGTGGACCATAAAATAGAGTTGATTAGTGCAGCAGCTGGATTTCCTTCGCCTGCGGAAAACTATATTGACGAAAAATTAGATTTAAATAAATATTTAATTAGAAACAAAGCCTCTTCTTTTTTTGTAAGAGTTTCAGGTGATTCTATGATAAATGTGGGTATATTTCATAATGATATATTAATCGTAGATAGATCTTTAATTCCGATAAAACATTCCATAATTTTAGCTTCCATAGATGGAGAGTTAGTTATAAAAAAACTAATAAAAGATAAACTAAAAAATTATTACTTAAAATCTGAAAATAAAAATTACCCGAATATAAAATTGGATTCAAATACAGATACAATGATTTGGGGTGTTGTCACATACTCGATACACAACTTAAGATAAATTAATTTATGATTGCTTTATTAGATTGTAATAATTTTTATGTTTCTTGTGAAAGATTGTTTAATCCTAAGTTAATTAATAGGCCTGTTGTTGTGCTTTCTAATAATGACGGTTGTATTATTTCCCGTTCTAATGAGGCTAAAAGGATGGGAATAAAAATGGGAGAGCCT
>MDTA01031221.1_pt1 | contig 15418 bp, 13 predicted proteins | sample 811151 | NCBI WGS metagenome assembly MDTA01 (sample SAMN05326648, study PRJNA326480) | marine metagenome | isolation source: seawater | place: Indian Ocean: South | collected 2010 | reverse complement strand
CGAGCGTAGGAAGAAGCGGCTCACGTAGAGATGGGTTGCTCAGGACGAGAGGAATGATCGGGGGCGGGGCTTCAGTGGCCCTTTTCGATCGCTGTCTTTCGCCTTTTCGACGCCGTTTGTCGAGATCATGGACTGACCGAGATCACTCACGGACCCGCGAACCCTGGCTCTCAGGCCCGCGCCGTCAAGACCCCTTCCACCACCCGTTCCCGGTCCTCAGGCGTGAGGCTCGATCCGCTTGGAAGGCAGAGGCCGTCGTCGAACAGGCGCTCCACATAGGACCCGCCGACCTGGGGCATCGAGCGGAAGATCGGCTGCATGTGCATGGGCTTCCACAGGGGACGACTCTCGATATCACGCGCCTCAAGCTCCAGACGGACAGCCTCGCGATCGCAACCAAACGCGTCCGGATCGATCGTGAGACAGGTGAGCCAGTAGTTGGGCTCGCCTCGGGGATCGATGGGCATCATCTCGATCCCGTCGAGCGATCCCAGATGCTCTCGATAATACTCGAAGTTCACCCGACGCGCGGCGATCATCGTGTCGAGATTGGCCAGCTGCCCACGTCCGAGAGCCGCCAGCAGGTTGCTCATCCGGTAGTTGTATCCGACCTCTGCGTGCTCGTAATGGGGAGCCGGCTCTCGCGCCTGGGTGGCGAGCTTTCGAGCCTGGGCGATCAGGTGCTCCTCATCGGAGACGAGCATCCCGCCGCCGCTCGTGGTGATGATCTTGTTGCCGTTGAAGGAGAAGACGGCGAGCCGGCCGAAGCTGCCAGCGGGCTGACCCGACCAGCGTGCGCCAAGGGCCTCAGCTGCGTCCTCAATGATGGGGATGTCGTAGGTCGCGCAGATCGGTACGATGCGGTCGTAATCGGCGCACTGCCCGTAGAGGTCAACCGGCAGAACCGCCTTGGGCAGAGCGCCGCGCTTAGCGCAGGCGCTCAGGTGCTCTTCAAGCAGATCAGGATCGAGATTCCAGGTCCGTCGATCGCTGTCGATGAACACGGGCTCGGCGCCCACGTAACGCACAGCGTTGGCGGTCGCGACGAAGGTCATCGAAGGGACGATCACCTGATCTCCCGCACCCACGCCGAGGAGCATAAGCGCCAGGTGAAGTCCCCCCGTTCCGCTGGAGAGCGCCGCCGCGTGACCGACGCCGGCGCGCGCCGCGATCTCAGCCTCAAAGCCGTTGACGTGAGGGCCAAGGGGCGCGATCCAGTTGGAGTCAAAGGCGTCCAGGATCAACTCTCGTTCACCGCCGAGCATATGAGGAGGAGACAAGTAAATTCGCGTCATCGTTCTTCCTTTCAGCTTCGATACGGCGGGAAAAACCCCTCGGCAGGGCTCCAGGGTCGACCTTGATCGTTCTCCCACCGCTCGCGCGTCGTCATCAGCCTATCGAAGCCCGTGGGATCGAGCACGAGGCTCTGGGTAGAGAACACGCGGTCACCATGGGGGGCAAAGGCCTTCTTGTAGCGATAGATCCCGTCGTCAGCTCCGTATCCACCACCGAGCACAAAGGCCTCTCGACCCGACTCGCGAAGCCAACGGATGGTCTCATGCTTCAGCAGGTCGTTGGGACGCATGGCGAAGGCCTCTTCACGCGTCCCGCCCAAAAATGAGTATGCCGTGCGGGCCGAGAGCAGGACGAGCTCCGTAGAGACCACGCTCCTGTCCAGGGCTCGCACGTGGACGAAGACGAAGCTCCCCGGGAGCTCGTCGATCACGCGCTCGAAGAAGCGCCGCTCGAAATAAAAGGAGTTCGCGGCCTCCCGTCGCTCCATGGTGCCCAGGTAGATCTGGAGAAAATCGTCGAGACCCGATCCCGTCTCATCAAACTCGACGACCAGCTCGTGCTTTCGAGCCCGCTTCACGTTCTTCCGCACCTTGTGCGCGTAGTCGGACCACAGGGCCTCGTCGTCGAGGTCGAGGGACCGCACGACGTTGGTCATCCGCTCGACCCGAGGGCCCGGGATCGCCAGCAGCTGTTCCTCGAAGAGCGAGAGGCGAAGGAAGCCTGTGACGATGCGAGCCCCCCGAGCCCACGACTCGAGCTGCTCCAAGAAGTCGCGTCCCTCAAGCGCCTCGTTCCCCCAGGTGTACGCTCCGCCATAGCCGTAGGGGGTGGTCAGATCCCACCAACCCGCCTCGGCGTCCATCCACGGCTCCTCCGATAGGGGGCGCAACACCACCGGAAGCAGGATCGTGGAGGACTCCCCCGACCCGACCAGCGCGAGACAGCGATCCACTCCATCCCTCGCGAAGAGCTCCGCGTAGGTCGGATGAGCGTGAACTTCGCGATCCGGCCACGCGCTCCAGAGCGCGACCCACCGCGCGCGGTCCGCGGGCACCGCGGCGTCAAGCACCTCGAACGTCATCCGACGATCCCCTCGGCGATCACGGCCGCTAGACGGTCCATATCTTCGGTCGTGTACCGGCCATCGCAGTGAATCGACAGGAGCCGGTCGGCGAGATCGCGATCGAGCTCGGAGATACCCTCCAACTCGGCCTCTTCCAGTGGCCATAAAATGGCCGGATAGACGGACGACGCGATCAGATGCGTTCGAAGGGCATCGCGCCGGCCACGGTCGGGCGTCACGAGGATGGCCGCGAAGGGGGTCTGGGTGGGAGCCCAATCGAGCATCTTGACCCCTTCGACGTCCTGAAGGTGCGCGCGGAGCCGCTCCGCGTTCTTGAGCCTCGCGGCGCGCCAGCGGTTCACGGGAAACGAGCGAGCGAACGCGAGACTGCTGTCCGTGATCCCCGACACGGGGCCCGAGGCGATCTCGGCCTCGCCGGCCAGGAGCTTCGCGCGAAACGCGTCCTTGGTGACGGTCCCGCCCGCGAGGTAATCGGCCTTGCCGCTCATGCCCTCGTCCTTGAGAGCCACAGCGCGAGCGCGCACCGACGAGACCTGCGGCTCAGGAGGCAGCGGGGCGCCAGTGGGCGACCAGACCGGCGTCCCCTCAGCCAAAGGCAGGGTCTTTCGCAACGAAGCGAAGGCGTAGGTGGCGTCTGAGGTGCGCGCCCAATCCGACCAGGGGTCATGGGTGTGGTCCTCGACGCTATCGATCGACGCCGGCACAGAGTCGAGCCAGTCCGGGCGTCCATGCAGTCCAAATTGATGGACGACCATCAGGACGTCCGTGGCCTCGAAATCGAGCTCAGGTGAGCGATCAGGCACGAGCGGGTTTGCGGAGTAGAGCTTGAAATCCAGGCCCGTGCTTCGAGCGGCCGCGACGACCTCCTGACACAGATACGAAGGCAGCCAGCAGCGGCGCCAACCCCGGGTGCGCGACCCGTGCTCAAGGATCAGCCGAATTCCATCACGCCCGGCGCCCGACCACCGGACCTGGCTCAGCTCCCAGGGAGATCGCTCCGCGTCCTCCGAGCGCGCCTCGATCGGGACGCGGTGCAGATCCGACCCGAGCTCCCAGCGCTCAGGAGTCGTCGGCATCCAGATCCTCTCGGAGCTTCGCCATCAGGCAGACATCGAGATACTGGCCCGCCTTGTACTGAGCCTGACGCTTCACGCCCTCGTGAGCGAAGCCGAGCTTCTCATAGAGCGCGATGGCGCGGGCGTTCGACGCGAGAACCGTGAGCTCGATTCGATTGAGGTTCAGCCAGTGAAAGCCGTACTCGAGCATATGAGCGGTGATCGCGCTGCCCAGACCACGCCCCCAGGCATCTTTCTCCCCGATCATAATGGCGAACTCCGCGCTGCGGATCCGATGATCGATGTTGTAGAGGCCCACATGACCCAGACAAGCGTCGGTCGAGCCATCGGCGATCACGAACAGGGCCTCGTCGCTGCGATTTCGGTGGGCCTCGATCCAGCCGGCGATGTCCGCCGCTGAATAACCTTTGGAGAAACCTCCCAGGAGACTCGCCACGTCCATGTCGTTCTTCTGGGCGTACAGAGCCTCAGCGTCTCTGGACTCCGGTCGGCGCAGGAGCACTCCAGCAACTTCGTGATTCACTCGCTCTCTCCTTCCTCTGCGCTCTCCGCCCGCTCCCGGTCCGCGGAGAGGCCGAGGTCGTCGACCTCGTCTACATTCTGGCCGACGACAACGTCCGATCGCTTGAACACATCATAGAAGGTCCTGAAGAGGATCTTCAGATCGAGCCCCATGCTCCAGTGTTCCACGTACCACACATCCAGCCGAAAGCGCTCGCTGAACGGGATGTTCTGGCGACCGTTTACCTGGGCCCATCCAGTGATTCCGGGTGGAGTGTCGTGGCGACGCATCTCCTCAGGAGTGTACTTCTCGAGGTACTCCATGAGGAGAGGCCTGGGCCCCACGAGACTCATCTCACCACGAATCACGTTCAAGAGTTCGGGGAGCTCATCGATGCTGCTTCGCCTCAAGAAGCGCCCGAGCCAGGTCACCCGCTCGCCATCCGAGCGAAACCAGACCTCGCCCTCCGCGACGTCACGCATGGTCCTGAACTTGGTGAGGACAAAGGGTGTCCCCCGGTATCCGGGCCGCTCCTGCCGAAAGAGCACAGGTGACCCCATCTGGTAGCGGATCGCCAGGGCGACCGCGGCCAGGAGCGGCGAGAGGAGGAGCAGCCCCACCAGGCTCGCGCTCAGATCGAACAGACGCTTGAGCCCCCAGCCGGACCGATGGCGCCACCACGGGCCCGCCAAAGGAGCGTCCAACGCGGCGCCATGAGCCCGTTCTGGTTTTTCTACTGGGGTCGCCATCTCGTCGCCAATCTCACCAGGCGTCGGCCGTGAAGTCGAGCCCAGCCGATCTGAGCCTCTCCAGGAGCGTAGTGCCGCTCGAGCCAGGTGCGCTCAGGTAGCGCGACGTTACCCAGCCAGCTCGGAAGGCCACCATCTTCAAGCAACAGGTCCAGCCTGAGGGTCTGGGCGCGGCCCAGCTTCGGCGCTGAGCCAACGAGAACACCCTCAGACTCCAGGAGCTGGCAGAGCTTCTCCCACCGGGCGGCCGGAGGCGCCAGGACCTCCAGAGCCGAGTCCGGGATCGGCGTCTGCAAGACACCGCGCGCCATCATCAGGGAGACGAAGGAGCGCGTGCTCGTCCCGAGCAATTGAATCTCCTCGACGACCCGCCGCCAGTCCAGGGGGTTGTCCCGGGCGATCCGGTCGACGTCCATGTGCAGACGTAAGCCAGGAGAGCGCACGAAGCTGTGCAAAGAGGTGTGAAGGGCGACGAAGGCCAGGGCGTCATGAGGCTCCAATACGAAGATCGAGGGCCGCTTACGAGACGGGATCGCGCGCTCGAGCCACAGGGGACTACGATCGTTGACGCGGAGCGGCACCCAGGTCCGCTCAAAGGGGTGGGCGCAGGCCTCAATCCACAGATCATGGCCCCGCTCATCGGCCGCGCGAAGCTTCGCGCGCCGGGTCGTCACCTGCCCTTCGCGAGCCCCACGCTCCAGCCCCAAGTCGACGGCCAACTCCAGGGCGCGATCCCAGTCCGACTCGGGGAGCAGAAGATCAAGATCGCCAGATACCAGAGCCCGAGCCGGCAGATCGCTGCCCAACATGACCCCCGCGCTCTCCACGGCAGCAGAAGGGATCCCAAGCTCCGCGAGACCGACCGTGAAGGCCTCGACGGCGTCCAGGAGCGCCTCGACGCGCGCACCATTCTCGGCGAGCGCCTCTTCCCACCTGTGGGAGAGCGCCGCGCCCAGGGAGCGAGCGAGCCCGTCAGCGACGGCGTGGGTGACCTTATTCCTGCGCGCACCCTCAAAGACGTCCTCATCGTCCAGGGCGCTGTGGAGCTCCCGAAGGCGCTCAAGATCGGACGGCTTATGACCGCCACGAGTCGCCAGGAGCAAGAGCTCTCCCAGGGCGTCTTGAGTCTCACGGTACGGCCTCAAGAGGTCACCTCCTGCCCCAGAACCCTCCGGAAGTCGGCGGCGACCGCGTCCTCGCTGAACCGCCGTTCGGCGAGGGAGCGAGCCGCTGTCTGGGCCCGGCCCAGGCCGTCTCTATCCTCAGGGATCGACCGCAGGACCCCGACGAGCGCCGCGGTGTCACCGGGCTCGCAGACCCATCCGACGCCCTCCTCGATCACCAGCCTCCCAAGATCGCTGTCGCGGGGTGTGATGGCGAGAATCGCGCTGCCCACAGCCAGGGCCGAATAGGTCTTCGACGGCACCGAGAGGTGAGCCGAGTCCGCCGCCTGGGCGACCACGGCGACGTCTCCCGTCGCCAGGGACCGAGGGATCACCTCCCAGGGCTGATAGTCCATCAACTTCAGACGCGGAATCGGACGCGCCTCGAGCCGCTCCTCGATGGTCTGACGGCCGAGCCCATCACCGATGAGCAGGGCCTCAACGGGCAGCTCCTCGGGCAGCGAGCCCATGGCCTCAATCAGGCCCTCCAGCCCGTGGCTCGCTCCCATGTTGCCCGAGTACAACACCGTCACTCGGTCCGGGCTGGCGTGGGCCTGGGCGAAGGGATTGTCTTCATGGTCGAGGGGCACCAGCTCCGAGACGTCGGCCCAGTTGGGGATCACGTGGAGTCGCTCGGTGGTCGACATCTGCTGGGCCACGGCCTTCGCCATGGACGGACCCAGGGTGATCACGGCGTGAGCGCCATCGAAGGCCCAACGGTTGACCACCCGCCAGATCTTCACAACAGGATTGCTGGCGGACATCCACCCCTGGGTGACGACGTGATCAGGGTACAGGTCCCAGATGATCAGCGAATAGGGCACGCCGCGCAGCTTCCAGGAGAGCCAGGCGAGCTGCGGAAGCATGGGCGGGTTGGTCAGGGCGAGGACCCGCTTGGGCTTCGCGCCGAGCAGCACCCGAGGGGTCGCCCAGAGCATGAAGGCGAACCACGAGAGGAGCCGTCGAGCCAACGAGGTTCGGGTGTAGCCCGGTCCGCGCGCGGCGCGCACGCCGGCGACCCTGGTCTCATCCGCCATGCCCGTAAGCAGACGGCAGGCCCCCAGGTGGGTAGACAGCCGTCCCAACATACGAACAAAGGCGGGGCTGTGACTCTGATTGAGCACCATCCAGGAGGTCGCGTCGCTCATGTGAGGCCCCCCGATACGAGCTCGGAGGCGCAGGCGCTCAGCTCAGCGTGGAGCGTCGCCAACCCACCCGGGCATCGAGCGCCGGGGACGTCGAGGGCCTCGGTCAGGAACCACTGCCAGTCCTCAAGAAGGAAGAGCGAGAGCGCCGATCGATCCGACCCTGCCTCGCGGACGCCTCCGATGATTCGAGCTCCGAGCCCGACCGGCGAGCGTGTGGCCAGCTCCTGCACCCGACCGTCGTAGCCTCGGGATCGGGGAGCGCTGCGCTCCCAGTCGAGGATCAGGACGCTGGAGCGGTCGGCCTGTAGCCAGAGATTTCCGGCCTGCAGGTCACCGTGACTGGGTAACACCTCAACGCGTGGCGCCTCCAGCGCCCAGCTCTCGAGCTGCTGTTGCCAGGCAGGGGGAACACGATGGAGGTCAGGGAAGCGCTCGTGAGCGGTCTGAAGATCGACCTTGAGACGCTCAAGGAGCGGTCCAAGATAGTCGGCGGTGTCCTCGGAGCGACACTCCGGCTCGGCCCATTGGGCCACGGCGTCGCGCGCCCAGAGGAGAGATGCACGTTGATCGTGGTCTCGAGGCGCCCTCGGGAGGGGCCAACCCTGGAGTAAGGGCTCCTCCAGCCAGCCGGCCTCGGCGTCGGCCTCGAGGACCGGAACCATGAACTTGGCCTGTCGTTCGCTTCGGACCCGAAGCTCCGTGGAGAGGCTCGCGGAGTCATAGCCGCGCTTCGTGGCCACCACCGCGCGGCCCTGTCCGAAGTCGAGCAGTCGCAGACGTCGATTTCCTGGCACGACCAACAGGTCCTTCGTGGGGCGGTCACCCTCCACGTAGAAGGCTTCACGACTCGACAGGCGGAGGCCTGGAACGGACGCGAGGGCGGTTCCGAGAAGCCATTGAGCCGCTCGGCGCGAGCGCCGGGGGGTGTTCCGAAACCCGTCGCGCAGATAGGTCCGTCCCGCGGCGCCCAGGCCGGGATCGAAGTAAGCGCTCAGGAGGTCGTGAGCGCGCCAGCGCTGGCCCGGACCCTCGGTCCCGAAGCGGAGTTCGCCATCAAAACGAGACGCCCAGAGCGCGTTGAGGGTATGGGCCGTGATGTCGTCTATCGGCTCTCTCTGGGCGAACTCGCTGAGCCTCATGAGTTGAGCTCCGGGAGGTGGCCCATGATCTGATCGTGGACCTCGTCGATGGATCGCTCCGCGTCGATCACGACGAATCGTCCAGCGCTCGACCAGTCATCATAGATCCCGTGTCGCTTGAGGAAGGTCTCCCGGGCGTCAGGGAAGGGCTCCGCCTTTCGCTCCTGTCGCTCCAGAGCCTCCTGGGCGCTCAAGAGAAGCAGGACGTTCACTCGCGGACGGGGACACAGAGCGCGCAGGAGCCCGGAGACGGCTCCATCGAGGGCCACCTGACCGGAGAAGCGCAGATGAAGGTCGAGGATCGCGTCCCACACATAACGATCGCAAATGACCAGGCGACCGAGCCATGAGGCACATCGCACCTTGATGCCGTAGGTCCAGATCGTGTCGAGAACGGCGACGGTGATCCAGGCCCTTCGCACCCAGGGCCTGGAGAAGGCCTGCTCACGCGCCGCTCCGGCGCCCGGAGGGGGCAACACACCGCTGCGGCGTCGCAAGAGCGCCCGCAGCGCGTCGAGCTCGTCGGAGTACCCCGGTCGGTACCAGCGCACCCGCGGCGCACGGCCCACCGACTCGAGCCGCGAGACGAGCCGCTCGATCTGCGTGCTCTTGCCCGAGCAGTCCACACCTGAGACCGCGATGATCATCCCTTGGCCACCCTGCGACGAAGCCCGAGACGACGAAGAACGTTGAGGCTCAAGATGAACCCATAGGTGAGGTTGCGTGTGCCCAGGGGCGCGTGGCGACGCGTGATGTGCCACCAGACGCGAGCCGCGTCTCCGCTCTTCTGGTCCGTGAGGTAACGCCAGATGGAGCGAAAACGGTCCGTGAGGGAGGACACCTGGGTGCTGTGGCCGCTGTTGTCCACCTCCAGGATCACGCGGGCCTTGGGCACGATATGAATGGGCACCTCAGCGGCTCGCAGGCGAAGGGAGAAGTCCACGTCCGCGCCGTAGTGGGGCAGGTGCTCTTCATCAAAGAGCCCGAAGCGCTCAAAGACCTCAATGGGAACGAGCACCGCGCGCCCGTGAGCCTCATCGCTCGGGAACGGGTCCGACGGCAAGTCCGTGACCGCCGTTCCGGCGGGATAGAGATAGCGACTCGTCATGATGGGAATCCACGGCGCGAGGCGCCGCCAGGTCGAGCCTGCCCACCAGACCTTCGTGGTGTCTCTGGAGTCGAGGACCAGGGAGGCAAACACCGCGTCCTTCGAGCCTTGGGCGGCCTCAAGCAGATGCTCAACGGTGTCGGGTGACAAGACCACGTCTGGGTTGAGCAGCAGCGCGTAATCGCAACGCGCAGAGATGCACCCTTCCACGGCTCGATTGGTGCCCCCGGTCCACCACTGCTCACCGTCGCCCTGTACGACGACGGTGTCCGGGTACTCCTCACGGAGCATCTCCTGGGTTCCATCGGTGCTGCCATCATCGAGAACCACCGCTACGGACCACTGCTCGCCTCCGCTCTCGAGGCAGCGACGCAGGTACTCTCGACCGTTGTGGACCGCGATCGCCGCGCCTACACGAGGCCGCTCGGCGACCCCGGACGGCTCGTCGGGGGTTGAATTGGTTCCCATGCCCACCTACAGACTCCAGGCTCCCCTCAAGGGGACCTGCTATCTATCACTGGAACCCGAGAAGTCCCAGTACTAGCGTTGGGGCCCACGGGAACCTCGCGAGACCGTTCAGAGACTCGACAGTTCCTCAAGGACCTCGAGGTAGCGACCCGCGACCTGCTGCCAGGTCTGGGCGGTCTCCTCGAAGCGCTTGAGTACCGCCTCCGAGCGAGACTGACGCTCCTCCTGATCCTGGACGAGCCCCATGACGGCGGCGGCAAACGCAAGCGGGTCGGACGGATCGGCGTAGAGCCCCGCCTCGCCGCAGGCCTCACGAGCGAACCCACGATCAGCCGCGACCACGGGAACGCCGAGCATCATGGCCTCGTAGTAGGGGAGGCCGAAGGACTCAAGCCAGGAGGGCATCACCATCGCCTCGGCGCTCTTGAGCAAACCGAGTGTCCGCTCTCTGGACAGGTGGCCCTCGAAGACAAACTGATCTTCAAGTCCATGATCTTCGATCGCGGCTCGGAGCCACGGTAGAGCGTCTGTCTCCAAAGTAAGACGACACTGGAGATCAGGGCGCTCGGTCCGCAGCTGATTCATCATGGCCGGCAGCACCTCGAAGTTCTTATGCCGCGCGGCCGAAGCCACGTAGACCACATAGGGACGCGGCGCGGCGGCAGACGGGAGCGGGTCAGCGGACGCCAGACGCTCCACGGCGCTGGGGATCACCACGATTCGATCTCGGTCGAATCCGAATCGGGTGCTGAGCCGGTCGGCCATGTCACGGGTCTGCACCGTGACTCGGTCGACGGAGGGCAACCCCATACGAAGATATCGGTCCATGGCCGCCCATCGCACCCGCTCCCGAGCCGGCGACTCGAAGCCACGCTCCGACGGTCCGTAGGCGAGGTTGGCCTGGTGGATCAGCAGCAGGTGGGGAAGGGGACAGGCCACGAGGCTCGTGTCTCCCGCCGAGAACAGCACGTCGGCGCCCCAGGCCTTGAGCTCCCGGCGAATCGTTCGGTTCTCCAAGGTCACCTTGTTCAACAAACCTGGCTCCGTGTAGCGCAGCTCCACGTTCGCGGGCGACACCTCTGGTGTGACGCCATGATCGTCCCGCCAGGATCGCGGAACCCAGGCCAAGAAAGCGTGCTCTGGCCTGGATTGAGCCATCTGCTTGAGCACGTTTCGGCCCACGAGGCCGCTGCCGAACCCTCTTAGGGTTCCTCCATGAAAGGCGATGCGCATCCCTTGGGACCGATCCTCTGGTTCACGAGTCGTATCACTTCTGCTGCGCGGGGCAGACAGGGCCGGGGAGCGGCCCGATGGCCACCTACTTCTCTACCATGCCCGCGCGCTGGAGATCGGTCGAATCCTCATACGCTATCGGGCCCTTAGAGCCGGGTACGCTGGACCCTGACCCGCGGCCCAGAGGCGCGACGAAGGAGCCCCCTACGGGGGCGAGTCCGTTCAACGGAGGACAGGAAAGTTTGATCTTCAACCTAGACTGGGGCAACCAAGAACGGTACTAGGCCCTGTTCTGGCTCGCATTCCCCTCCCCCGAAGAGCCCTCAAGAACGAACTCGGTGCGAGCGCGCGCCGGTGTTTAGGAAGCAAGACTGATGCAACATGAGCCCAAAGAAAACGAAGCGCCACTGCGCGTCGTCTCAAGTGACATGGCGCTGACGGCGAAGCAGGAGACAGACCCCACTTCGGAGGTGCTGCTTCTGGATCGAGTTCGCGCGTTCCTCGGGTTCTGCTTCCGACATAAATTACTGCTTATCTTCGGGGGACTCATCGGCGCTGTAAGCGCTGTCTACTGGCTCGACTCGAAGCAACAGATCTACAAGGCCGAGGCAAAGATAATCATCCAGGAGAGCGCGCCTCGCGTGCTCTCGAACGTGAAAGAGGTCGTCGAGCTCGGAAGCAGGCGCGGATTCCAGAGCACTGTTCGGTTCTACGAGAGCCAGTACCGGTTCATCCAGAGCACGGAAGTGGCTGAGATGGTCATCGATCGCTTGAACCTCTGGAACAGCGAGCATCTCCTCGGCCTGGACAAGCCAGGCGTCACGTTGACCCCGGAAGAGAAGCGTGAGCGTCTCGCCGAGGCGAACATGGCGAAGGTGCTCGCCAAGCGTGTCGATGTCTCCCCGCTGAAGAAGACCATGATCGTCGGGATCGGGTTCAACGACACGGATCCTGACTTCGCCATCACGGTGGCGAACGAGGTGGCGGCCGCCTATCGAGACCACAATCTCGAGGTCAAGCGCCGGGTCGTCCAGGACGCGACACGGGAGCTCAAGACCCTGATGGACGAGTGGGAGGTCAAATACCAGGCGGCGAACCAGGCGGTTCGAGACTACGAGAGCGAGCATGATCTCGGGACCATTCCGAACACCCGAAAGACCAACGATGAGCGCCTCTCGACCCTGAGCGCTGAGCTCACCAAGACGCGAATCGACCGAATCCAACTCCAGAGCCGCGTAGCGACGCTGAAGCGCTATAAGAAGCTGAATAACCTGAGTAAGATTCAAGCTGCTGAGCTGCTGCGCGACCCGCTCATTCAGCAGCTGAAGACTCAGCTCGCTCAGCTGGATGCCGATCTGGCGGCGCTCAAGAGCAACTACCTGGATCAGCACCCAAGAGTTCTGGAAGTGACCGAACGTAAGGACTCGCTGCACCGCTCTGCTCGACAGCACATCGCAAACCTGGTCAAGAGCGTGACCAAGGAGCTTCAGCGCGTGAGGAACGTGGAGAAGGGCCTTGAGAAGGAGCTGGAGAAAGCGCAGCTCGCAGATCGGTCGATCGCGGATATCGAGCGCGGATACACGATCCTCGAAGAAGAAGAGAAGCAGTCTCAATCCCAGTTTGACGAGATCCGAAATCGTTACGTTGAGACCACGATGAGCGCTCAAGTCGAGACCAATAACGTTCGGGTGCTGGAGTCCGCGACGAGCGCCAGCGTAATCTGGCCACGGCGACGCATGGTTATGGCCTTCGCGGTCGGTCTCGCGCTTCTGCTCTCGCTGGTCCTGGCCGCCCTGCTTGAGTACGCAGATTCGACGATCAAGAGTTGGTCCGAGCTGCAGGATCGTATGGGTCTGAAGGTCCTGGGAGTCCTCCCCGTCATCGAGGAAGACGATCAGCCTGAGGACGAGGTGGACGAGGGCGGAGAGATCATCCGGCGACGGTTCAGGGATCTCTTCATCCATGAAAACCGCCGCTCCCACGTCGCCGAGGCCTTCCGAGCGGTCCGCACCAACCTCCTGTTTATGTCGACGACGCGCCCACTGAATTCGCTGATGATCACCTCGGCGGACCCCTCGGAGGGCAAGAGCACCATCGCCATCAACACCTCGGTAGCCATGGCGATCAGCGGCAGCAAGGTCCTGCTGGTCGAGGCGGACATGCGAAGGCCGCGCCTACGAAAGACATTCGGGCTCGACGGCGAGCGCGGGTTGACCACTTGCCTCGCTGGCACGGGCCCGATCTCCGAGGACATCCAGCTCTCGGACGTCGAGAATCTCCACGTGCTCCCCTGTGGGCCGCTGCCACCGAATCCGGCGGAGCTCTTGCACACCGAGCGCTTTATGGCGGTGAAGGCCGAGATGGAGAGCGTGTACGACATCGTCATCTTTGACTCCCCGCCGGTAAACCCGGTGGCGGACGCCCTCGTGCTCGGCGGCAAAGTGGACGCGTGCCTGGTCGTCGTCCGAGCCCACAGGACCTCTCGCCACGCACTTCAAAACGCCTTACGCCAGCTGAAGGACGTGGGAATTCCGATCCTGGGCTCGGTTCTCAACCACCGTGAGGTTCCGAAGAACTCCTACAAGTACCGTGGCTACGGCTACGGCTACGGCTACGGCTACGGCTACGGCTACAGCTACAGCAAGGGCGAAGAGTACGGCTACGAAAACGCAGAAGAGGAGAAGGTCTCCTGAGGCCTCAGGCCGACCACGAAGCGCGTAGCTTGAGAGCCGGACTGGCTAAGACTCTGGATGGCCGTCCCTGGCTCTGTTTGTTGGCGCTCGTGATCCTCGGAGCTCCGCTGGCTATCGGCGGGGTTCACGTGGAGAGTCGCGCCTCATTGGCCGGGCTGGCGACGCTCGCCTGGCTCTGGTGCGCCCTCACGTCGCACGGTCCATCCCGGGTCACCTCCCACCTCGCTTGGCGAGCGTTCGCTGCCCTGGTCCTGGTGACCCTGGTTCAGCTGATCCCGCTCCCGTCCCTCTGGATCGGCTCCTTCTTTGAGGGACGGCTGGAGAGCCTACATGCCGTGGACCGGGCGCTGGGCCTACCCGCTCGCGAGTGGATCCCGTGGACCCTGGACGCCAGTCGCACGAGCGTCGCGGTCCTGGACCTGCTGGGATGGGTCTCCGTCATGGCGACCCTGGGCTTTGTGCCACGGGAGCGCCGTCCGACCGTGGTCGTGGCATCCCTCGTCGTTCTGGCCGCTCTGGGCGTGCTCAGCGTCGGCGTCGTTCAGCTCCTGACGGGAGCGGAGGCGATCCTCGGGGTCTACCGGCCCGAGGCCGACCTCTCAAGCGAGCTGTTCATCACGACATTTGTGAACCCCAACCACGCTGCGGCCCTGCTGCTCATGGCGTCCCTGGTCTCCTTCGGGCTCTGGCTCGACAGCCGAGAGACGTCTCACTCGCGGGCTTTACTGATCATCTCCGCCTGCCTCGGTCTGGGTGTTCTGGCCACAGGGAGCGCCGCGAACGGCCTGCTGCTCGCGGCCGGCTTACCGGTGATCGGTCTGTGGAAGAGCCGAGGACTGGAACACGGGGAGCGCGCCCGCGTATTCCGAGCGTTGGTAGGGGCGGGGATGCTCGCCGGTACTGCCATCATGGTCACGGACCCCGTCTCCTGGTGGGAGACGGCCGTGCAGCCTTACCTGGACACGCGCCAGGAGAGCGCCCTGACGCGCCTCATCGAGGTCTGGGGCGTGGGGGCCGAGGTCGCGGTCGACCACCTCGGCTTTGGGGTCGGATTCGGTGCGTTCCCCGTGGCCGCAGCGAAGACGATGGAGAGCTGGAGCAGCGGCTTCGTGAACTTCGCACACAACGTGATCCTGGAAGGAGTCTCGTCATGGGGCGTGTTCGTCATGACCCTGCTGACGCTCGTCATGATCAAGACCCTCTACACCGCATCACGCCGCGCCGAGACGGGCGTTCAGATCGCGATCGTGGTGGCCATCTGCGCGACGCTCATTCAGAACGGCGTCGACTTCTCCCTTCAGATCCCGGGTGTTGGCTACTGCTGGGCGGCGCTCCTGGGCTCCCTGTTGGTCTCACCCGGGGAGAGCGCCTCCTCTGCGCGCGGCGCTCGGGTCCGGAAGAGAGGCGGGGCTCTGGCCCTGATCGTGACGCTGATCACCATCAGCATCGGTGCCCAAGCCGTCGCCAAAGACGGAAGAGAGATGCTTCAGGTCGCCCAAAAGGAGCTTCGAGAGGGGACCTCCAATGAGGAGACACGAGCTCAGCTGGTCCGAGAGCACGCCATGAACTTCATGGCGATTGGCTACGGAAGCGATCTCTCGAGGGCCCTGGGCGAGGAGGACGCTGGTCGCTCCCTGGCCGAGCTCGCGGTCGACCTGGCCCCGACCTATCCCCCCGGCCTGGTCCGACGTGCTCGAATCGCAATCGAGGCCGAGGAGGAGGAAGCCTACGACTGGCTGGAGCGGCTCGCCGCGACCGG
>MDTA01193770.1_pt1 | contig 15419 bp, 12 predicted proteins | sample 811151 | NCBI WGS metagenome assembly MDTA01 (sample SAMN05326648, study PRJNA326480) | marine metagenome | isolation source: seawater | place: Indian Ocean: South | collected 2010 | reverse complement strand
TAAAAAAATGTCTTGTTTATATCTATGAATTATTCCATCAGAGTTTTCAAAAATAAATTTTTCACAATCTAAATCTAAATCAACTATCTGATCCCAAAAATTTAATTTTAGCTTCTCAGAATCTGCATACATTCCAGTTACATCATAAAATTCATTAATTACTTTTGAAATACCTTTGTTTTCAATAACAAATTTTCCCATACTGTAATTCCACATCCAGGACTGGACATGATAAAAAGTCGGAGTAATTGAATTTAAAATTTTTTTGAGAAATGGAAAGAAAAGACAATTTTGAATTATTTCATCAAACGATTCTGCTAAAAGCTCCATATCATTCTGATTAAATGATTCCATATTAATCAAAAAGGTCTTATATCCTTTCTTTTTTAACAAATAAGCTTCTCTTGCCATCATCGGATAGCATCTTCCTGCAACAAAAACTATAGTTTTAGATTTTTTAGACTCAGCATTAACAAGATTAATAAAATTACTAACTAACTCTCTTGAATTATTATTATGCTTCTCAATTGCTTTAAGCCAGTTAGATGTATTAAATAATGGATTATTAAAGGATAAAAAATCCATAGCATTAAAAATTTTATATCCATTTACTAATTTATCGTACATTGATTTAACAGACCCTTGATTACCAAGGGGATCAGTTATAAAGGAATTTTCTAAACTTTGAAACATTTCACAATTTAAATGAAAGATTTATGCCAAAAAACGCTTTATACACCAAAAATTATTAAATATGACGATATTATCGCATAATATGTATTATGTTAAATTATAAATTTAGGTTGTTTTTAGATACCCAGTTATCAAGCATTAAAAAATTCCAAATTTCTTTCCCATAATTAAGTTTATGAGATTTGTGTAACTCAAATATTTTTTTTAAAAAATTGTAATTAAATAAATCATTATTATTTCTTTGACTAATTTTATCCTTTAAAAGATTTGACAGATCATTATTACCACATAAATATTTTGACATCGGAACTGTATAACCTTTCTTTTTTTTCTTATAAATAAATTCCAAATTTCGATTTTTCTTTAAACTGTCTCTTAGCAGTATTTTTCCTCTAAAAATATTTACTTTATACTTTTGTGGAGTTTCCATAGCTAATTCTATCATTTCATTATCTAAAAAAGGACTTCTTGCTTCTATAGACTCCATCATATTTGCCTTGTCTGTATGGGCACAAATTATTTCAGGTAAGAATAAATTAAAATATTCAAGGCCTAATTTATTTAAATTAGTTTCATAATTGTATGTATTGTAGATTTCATGAGTTTTCTTAAAAATATAATTTTCCAAGATATTTTTGTCTTTAACACTTGGCATTAACTCTAAAATATCATCTATTTGAAATGACCCCCCCCAGCATTGATTTTTTTTAAAATGCTCTATTTTATGAGAATTAAAAAATAATCTTGTTTTATATTTCAAACCAAGATAACCAAAATCATCTTTGCCAAGTGACAATAAAGAAAGAAATTTATTTACCAAAAATTTTGGAAATTTATCTAATATTGAAGTAAAAGGATACTTTATAAATGGTTCATACCCAAAAAAAAGTTCATCTCCTCCATCCCCCGAAAAAACAACCTTGTACCTTCCTTTAGCACATTTTGCAACTTGATGAATAGCAACAAGACCAATATCAGACATTGGTTCATCAATATTATCTAAGATATTGAATATACTACTAAATATATCTGCCTGACCAATATTAAATTCTATGTGATTAGTTCCAAATAAATTGGAAATTTGTTTTGCATACACTGATTCATCATAATCGCTTTCTTCAAACTTAGCAGTGATTGTGTTAATTTGAGTATTACTTGATTGTGATGCTAATTCACATAAAATCGATGTTGAATCAATTCCTGAACTTAAATAAACTGCCGATGGTACATCACTTCTGAAATGTCTTTTAATTGAGTTGGTAAATGTTTTATTAAATTTGGAGTTATAATAACTAAAGGGTTTATTGGATTTTTTATGAAATTTATAATTAAAATATCTTTTTATTTTATATGTACTTGAATCTAAATCTAGGTTTAAACATGTCCCAGGCTCAAGTTTTTTTATACCAGCAACCATTGAATCCGGACTAATTGTGTGACCATAAGCTAAGTATTGATAAACAGCCCTCTGATTTAATCTAAAGTTTTCAATTTTAGAATTAACAATGGATTTCAATTCAGAACTAAAAATAAATGACTTGTGGTTTTTGTAAAAAAAAAGTGGTTTTTGTCCTGACGGGTCTCTGGCTAAAAATAATTGTTTTTTTTTCATGTCATAAATTGCAAATGAAAACATTCCATTTAAAAATTTACATACATTTTTTCCAAAAAACTTAAAGGCATTTATTAAAACCTCAGTATCTCCAGATGTTTTAAACCTAAACCCTTCCCTTTCTAATATTTTTCTCAATTCAATATAATTATAAATTTCACCATTGAAAGTTAGAACTAAATTATCAATTTTCATTGGTTGATTTGATTTATTACTTAAATCTAATATTGATAGTCTTCTGTGACCTAGAAAAACATTCTCTTGGCTCCAGAAACCATCATTATCAGGACCTCTATGTTTTAAAGAAAAATTCATTTCTTTAATGATTTTACGAGGATTAAAACTAATTGATTTATTTAAAATTACCAGACCATTTATTCCACACATTACAAACTGTAGTCTCCTTTCTTAATCCGCAAATAAACTCTAATGAATTCATATATTCCAAAAAATAATTTTCGTAAAATATTATACTTACTTTTTCCGAACAACCTTTCATAATGAGAAACATTAACAGTAAACAAATGCGCACCCCTAACTGATACTAATATTAACGGTAAAAATCTATGATCAGTATTTTTTAAATTGAGCCTGACAACAAATTTTTTTTTAACACCCAACATACTACACGAAAAAGATTTTGATTTTATTTTAAAAAAGTATCTTATTAAAAAATCATATATTTGAGTAATTTTCAGCAAAACTAACGAATGCTTTCTATTTTTTCTAATTCCTAAAACTAAATCTCTTCCTTTTTTTAACTCATTAACTATTTGTTTAATATCTTGAGGATCATCCTGCAAATCAGAATCAATTCTTACAAAAAAATCACCCTTCATTTTTTTAAAAGCATAATTAAAACAACCCGATTGACCAGATCTTTTTTTTAAATTTATTAAATAGAAATTTTGGTGACCTTTTATAAGTTTTTTAATTAAAATTGCCCCATCATCAGTTGAGCAATCATTTATAAACATTACTTCGTAATTTTCTTGTTTTCTTGAATTAATAAAACTAGTAATTTTTTTAAAAAGCAATCCAAGGTTTTCTTGCTCATTAAAAAATGGAACAACTAATGATATAAGTGGTTTTTTAGTCAATTGTTTGATTTTTTAAAAATTCTAAATATTTTGGAATACCTAATTCTAGTGGATATTTAGGTCTATAGTTTAATATTTTTCTAGCATTTTCAATACAGAGAGTTCCTCTTTTTGGACGAAAAGAATCCCTTTCTTTAATTTCATAATTTATCTCTCCGAGAATACTGCTTAAAATTTTTATGAAATCTAACAATTTACGAGATTTTCCATAAGTAAGATTAAAAGTGTCATCGACTGAATTCAAATTAGTAGTAGCTAAAACAATTCCCTCAACTAAATCTTCAACATATGTAAAATCAAGACTTTCGTCTGCACCATTAATAATTATTTTTTCTTTATTCATAGCCTTATCAATAAAAATTTGTGAGACTCTTCTATTCATATCAGTGGGTCCATAAACTGCAGAAGGTCTGATAATCGAGAAAGGAATCGAATAAAAGTTACAAAGACCTCGAGTTACTATTTCACCGGAAAGTTTCATTGTTCCATAAATTTCTTTAGGATTTAGAGGATGATTTTCTTTTGCTTCATTTTGGATAAAATCCCCATAAACCATACTTGAAGATATATATACAAACTTCTTAAGGTTTAATATTTTTTTCTCTGTGAGTTTTGCACACATCTCAATTAAACAGCATGTTGTATCAATGCTACCTGCTTTCATTTCGAACGAATTTAGGTTATTAGTTTTTGCAACAGGTACTGCAGCAAGATGAATGATGTAATTTGGTTTATATTTATTTAGACATTCATAGACAATAGCAAAATTTTGAGCATCACCTCTTTCAAAATAGATTTTATCTTTTATATTTTTAAATCTTAAATCATAAAAATTATGATTATTATTTTCGTAACTAAAAGGATCTTGATATCGAGCAAAATTATCTAAAATTACTACTTTAGATCCCTTAATATTTTTTAAAATATATCTGCAGGTGTGAGAGCCAATAAATCCTGCACCACCAGTAATTAAAAAAACTTTTTTCATATATTTAATATTTAAATTTATTAATTGTATTAATTATATAATCAATTTGTACTTTTTTTAAGGCTGAATACATTGGTAAAGTAACCAATCTTTTTGAAAGCTCATCAGTAACAGTTAGGTTTACCTTATTCTTTTTATCTTTATAAAATGGTTGTTTATGTACCGGGGGGAAAAAATGAACACTTGCACCGATTTTATTTGATCTTAGGTAGTTTACAAAGCCATCTCTGATCCTTTTGTCTACCTCAATTGTATACATTTGATATGAATGAAAGACATCTTTATGACAATAAGGTGTGGTAATAAATTCAAATTTTTTTAATTTTTTATTATAATAGTTAGCCAATTTATTGCGGTTTTTATTCATTGATTCTATTTTCTTGAGTTGAAGAAAACCTAATGCAGCAAGTGGATTAGGCATTCGAAAATTATGCCCTGCATAGGTTGATTCTCTTATCCAAGGTTTAAATTTTTTTCTTTCTCTATCATAAGTTGAATTTGTTATACCATGACCAATTAATGCCCTTGCCTTATCTAGTGTGCTTTTGTCATTACATGTAAACATCCCCCCCTCACCCGTTGTTATGTTTTTAGTTGGGAAAAAAGAAAAACACCCTATTCCAAATGAGCCCGCTTTTTTTTTTTTCCAAGTACCACCAAGAGTCTCTGCAGAGTCTTCAATGAGAAGAAGTTTACTTCTTTTTGCTAATTTTGTAATTTCGTCCATATTACATGTTTGTCCTCCAAAATGAACAACGATAATTGCTTCAGTTTTTGAACTAATAAGTGGACAAATAGTTTTAGCTGAAACATTCCTTGTTTTTGACTCCACTTCACAAAAAACAGGCTTTGCACCTGCATTTACAACTGCATTTGCAGTTGCACACCAAGTCATACTAGGAATAATTACTTCACCTCTAATTTTATTAACTTTCAACGCAATTTCTAGAGCAGAAGTGCAAGAATTCATAGTAATGGAATCTTTAACCCCGATAAAATTAGAAAAAGAATCTTCAAACTTTTTGTTCCATTCACCGTGTGCCAACCAACCTGATTTTATAACATTTGAAACAAGTTTTATTTCTTTATCTGATATATCTGGTAAACTAAGAGGAACTGATTTTGTCATAAACTTTATATATATATATTATAATCTAAATAAAACTATGAAAAAATATTTTTTCAGGAACTATTCAATACTTTTATTTTTTAAGATTTTTATTGTTTATTTATTTCAAGCTCAACTTATGGCGGATAGTAATGGGTATATTTCTGAATCTGAAAAGTTATTTAATAATATGCCGTTTAGAAATTATGGTTATCCATTAATAATAAAAATATTATCCTCCTTTTTTCAAAATTGGGAAAATATTTTAGTTGCTTTACAAATACTTTTTTCATTCTTCACTTCATATTATATTTTTTATTTAGCCTTAAAACTTCAATTGTCAAAAGAAATATCTTTACTAATTATTATTATTTTTAATTTTTCAATACTTTTTTTTCTGGAAATGTGCATTTTACCAGATAGTATAATTGTCAATCTTTTTACAATTATAATCTGTAATTTTATTAAAATTTACATCCAAAAGAATAGATTGTTTTTAATAGCTTTTATTAATTCAATTCTTTTTACAATATGTTTTTTATTAAAAAATCAGTTCCTATTTCTAATGCCAATCTTTTTAATTATATTTCTAAGCCTAAAATCATCGTATAATTATAAAAAAATTTTCTTATCCCTATTCCTATTTGTTAGCCCAATATTTATAGTATCTGAATCAATAAAATCATATCATTCAAAAAAATTTAATCAAAATCTTGTAACCTCTTCTGATAATACAATATACCTCTACTCTCTTATCAAGCCATATAGAGAATTTAATATGCAAAACCTAAATACCAGTGACGATGATTTTAATATTATTCTTAGAGAAAATATTACCAAAAATGATTTTGTGATTACATATAAAATTATGGAGAAATTAAGAGATAATGGATATAATGAAAATGAAATTTCAAAAAAAATTAAAAAAAAATATATTGAAACAGTATTACATAACCCAGAATTCTTTTTTATTAAAATATTTTATAATCTAAAGCCAACATCTTTTTGGTCTATTTTTCAACCTACACTAAATCTATCTCAACTATACTCCATTAAATATAAAGATAATGACTATTGGAGATTTAGACTAATATTTACAAAATTTTTTCAAAATTTAGAACCAACAAATTTAATCATTTTAGTTTTGATTTTTTTTGAGATGATTATTGCAAGCTATATATTTTTTTATGTTTTTTTTAGTTCTACAAAATATGTTTTAAAAAAAAAAAAAATATTTTTTGAAAAAAATAGATCTATTAAACCATTTTTTATAATGCTAATAATTTTCTATTTCTTGTATATGCTTATACATTTGTTAGTTCATATCGAGCCTAGGTATATGGCGCCTGTAAACATAATACCAATTCTCGGTTTTTTTATTTTGAAAGAAACTAAAGATTAACTATTAATTTAGAATTTTTTCTATTTTTAGGTCCAATATTAAATGACATACACTGATCAAAATTTTTCAATCCTACAAAATGTATGTTTGATTTTCTATTCCATAAAAAATTTTTATAAAATGCAATCATTTCTTTTTTACAAACTAAAAAAGATGGAAGTTTATTTTCTTTTATAATAAAATTATTAAACAACATTAAAATTTTTGAAAAACCTTTATCTCTATATTTATTTTTTATTATTAGCGTATCAAAGTAAAAGAAAAAACCTTTCTTATTAACAAAATTTCTTTTTCTTAAACAAGTATAACCGATGATATTCGATTTATAAAACAATAGATTATGAAGATCATTTTTTTGGATATTTTTTTCAAAAAACTCCTGCTGAGATTTCATACCATAACACCAATGTTCATTTTTTATTGAAAGTATTTTCCTAATACTGATTGTATCTAATTCTTTTGTTTTCTTTGATAATAATTGAATCATAAATAATATTTAGTATAAAATTAAAATTAAATAATAGAAATGAAAAAAAAGGCTTTTAATATTGCAAACGAAACCGACTACGATTTCTGGTGGTATAATGGTAGAAGATCACTATTTTTAAATTTTTTGAAAAAATATACCTTTAGTAACTCTAAAATTGTTGATTTAGGATGTAGTGCTGGAATTAATTTAAAAATGCTTAAAAAAAATGGTTATAAAAAATTTATCGGTGTAGATAATAATTTAACTGCAATTTCTCTTTGTAAAAAAGAAGGATTTACAAATGTTAAAAGAGCCGACTTATGCAATCTTCCTTTTAAAAATTCCTCCATTGATTTTGTATTAGCAACTGATGTGATAGAACACATAAAAGATGATTTTAAAGCGGTTAGTGAAATCAAAAGAATTTTGGCTTCAGGTAATCGTGCTATAATAACTGTACCAGCTTTTAATTTCTTGTGGAGTAGAGATGATGATATTGCTCAGCATAAGAGAAGATACACTAAGAAAGTTCTTTTAAATCTTTTACAAAAGAATGGATTCAAAATTGAAGAAATTTTTTATTTTAATTACATTCTATTTATACCTATAATTATTACACGAATAATTTTAAAAATTCTTCGTGTTAGATACAGAATTGGCAATGATGTTAATTCAAATTTTGTAAATTCTATTTTAAAAAAAATTTTTACATTTGATGTTTTTTCATCTCGAATAATTAAGCCATTTTTTGGAGTATCAATTTGCGCACTAGTTAAAAAATGAAAGGATTATTTTTCCTATAAATCTAATCTTTTAAAAACGAACCATGGTAGATTAGTAAAGATCAACTTTATAAAATACCACCAAAATGGTAGATAAATTATTCCTGTTTTTTTGTTTAAATTGTTTATGATTTTCTTTGCTATAAAATCTGGGTTTGCTTTAGGTAACATTGTATCTTGACCTTTAGTCATGTCAGTGTCCATATATCCAAGTCTATAAATTTGAACTTTTGTTTTAGTCTTTGCTAAAAAGTGTTGAATTGATGTTAAATAGGATTCAAGAGCTATTTTAGCAGTCGAATAAATTCCATTTCTTGCTCTAGGTCTAGAGCATGCAACCGAGCTTGCAAAAACAATATTTTCAAAATTGTTATTAATCTTTAAAAAATTGTTAACAATCTTCATTAATGAAAAAAAATTTATATTTAAAATCTCATCGATTTCTTTTGTATTTACATAACCTGATAAATCTAAACAAGATTTTCCAGCAATAAGAAACAAATTCTCAATATTCCTTTTTTTACTAGATACTTTTTTAAAAAAATATTCGATATTAAGCCTGGAGAGATCTGTTGACTCAATTAAAACTTTACTATTTGTTTTTCTTTCAATTTCATTCTTAATTTTTTTTAAACTCTTCAAGTCTCTTGAACATATTATTAGATCATGTTTTTGATTAGCTAGTTCCATACAAATAGATTTACCTAAACCTCTTGAAGCTCCGATTACCAAGGAAGTCATCATTAAAGACCTATTCTTTTAGACAAATTTGAACTATATATAGAACCTGACATATGATCTGATATTTTTTTTTTAAATTCATTAAAATGTTTTCCATACTGTTTTTTTATAGTTTTATCTTTAACAAGGTCATCTTTAATTATATTTGATATTCCATCATATTCAGTTATTAACTTGTAAAGAGATTTAATAAATTTTATTGATCTTTTGTCGTAACAATAGTCGAAAGTAATACAATAACCATTTTTTCTAAAATTTAAATATTTCTGAGTGCCTTTAAATAATTTAATAGTTGCTAGCACAATTAAAGGATTTTCTTTTTTTAGCAATAATTGAAGGTTTTTAAGAAATTTATCAATGTTGCCAAAAGGAATGATAAATTGTTGCTCCACAAGACCACTTTTACCAAATAACATAAAATAGATATTATTATTTACCGCTGGAAATAAAAATGAGCTAAGGTCAATAACTTTTTTATTATTTTCTTTCACTTTAAAAACTTTATTAATTAATTTTATTGAAAATTTATTATAAAAATTAAATTTAAAATCATTATTTCTTTGATTTTTGAATGTCATCAAATTTTTTTCTTTTTTTTCTTCTTTAAAGTCTCCTGTAAAAAGTAGCCCATCTGATTTTTCAAGATTATTAGTTGTAAGATCAATCCAAACATAAAACATTTCGTAATCATCTTTAATTTTATTTAAAAAATCGATTGCATGAAAGAAACTCTTAACTTGCAAAGCATTCTTTTCAATGTAAAAACTTTCAATTTTTTTTACTTTTAACTTTACTGACAAAATTATACCAGTGAGACCTATTCCACCTAATGTTAAGTCAAAAAGAGTTGTATTTTTTTTTCTATTTAAAATTAAGATCTTATTTTTTTTTAAATCTAGTAATTTCATTTCTTCAACAATATTTTCGAATAGTCCATCTTTATATGGGTTTTTTCCGTGAACATTTGCTCCAATACATCCACCTATAGAAATAATTGGATATCCAGGCTGAATCGATATATAACAATCATGGGCAAGTAGGAAATTATAAAGTTTTCCTAGAGTAACTCCTGTTTCAAGTTCTATGATTAACCTTTCCTTATCAAAGTTTATGATTTTATTAAAATTACTCATATTTACTGATTTAGAACCATCTGAAAAACTTGCCTCAACATAAGAATTACCCTCTCCTCTTGGGATTAATAAGCCTTTTTTCTCAAGTTTTTTTAAATTTATGATTGATTGTGGGTAGATTGATTTACAACTAACAAACTCTGAGCCACCAAATCTTTTAAAATATTCTTGCATTAAGTTAATTTATCTTAGTAGAAATATTAATAATTTTATTTTTAAGTTTTTCTTTTAATTGCTGATAAAGAATAAAATCACATATTATTCCTGTAAGCATAATTAAAATGCCTATTAAAAGAACAGTCAAACTAAGTGAGAAAAGTGGTCTAGTGACTAACTGAAATGAATCAATCAAACCTAAGGATGAAAAAAGGTGTTTAATTATTAAGTAAACAATAATTATTAAAGAAGGGATTAAGAAAATTAGACTTATTTTTCCAAAAAAATGCAAAGGATTATCTGAAAATTTATTTAAAAAAAATATAGATAATAAATCAAATAAGCTTTCGTATCTTAATGTTTTATATTTTGAAACGCCACTAAATCTCGGTCTATTTGAAATTTCTAATTCAGTAACTTGGAATCCATTTAAATGAGCTAATATTGGAATATATCTATGAAACTGTCCGTAAACAGTTATGTGATCTAAAATACTTTTTTTGAAAACTTTTAAACCACAATTCATATCTGAAATATCAAGTTTTGAAAAACTTCTTATAAAATAATTATAACATCTTGAAACAATTTTTTTTGAAAGTTTATCTTTTCGATTTTTCCTAAAGCCAACAACCATATCTGAACCATTTTTTAATTTACTGTATAACTTTTTCACCTCATATGGATTATCTTGAAGATCACCATCTAAAGTAATAATTATGTCACCAGATGAATGAAAAAAACCTGATGACAAAGCCATTGATTTTCCGCAATTTTTAGTAAGTTTTATACACTTTAGATTTTTATATTTTTTTTTTCCTCAAGGATTTTTTTATATGTATCATCAGTTGAACCATCATCAACAACTATAATTTCGTAATTTCTAATGGAAGATAGATCTTTTGCAGCATTAGTTAATTCTAAAATTAATGGAGCAATATTTTTTTCTTCATTAAATACTGGTATAATGTAGGAAAATTTAATATTTTTTTTCTTAATCATATGTCTTTATTGGCGTCTAAAGTTAAAATTCTTTTTTTTATATTAAATTCTTTAATTAACAAAATTTCTTTTTCAATTCTTGCAGTTTTTTTAAATCCAATCAAATTGTTTACTCTAAAACTTGATGAAAAAAAATATTTTAGGTCTGAAAAATTTATTGCTTTTGAAATTTTAAGAAAATCCTGAATAATAAAATTGTCATTCTTAAGAACAACTTTTCTTTGTATAAAATTTTCTTTGCTTTTATTTGCAATAGGCGCGTTAGATTGATTTAGAGCTGTTTGTTTTTTTATTCTCATTTTGTCAACCAAAAACCTAGTAAACATTGATATCGATGGAAAGATACATAACAACCTTAAAATAATTTTACTAAAAAAAGAAAATTTATAATATTTAACTTGATCAAAAAAAGTTGAAAAAATCACTGTGTTTTTAACTTTTTTTAATTCTCTCGATCTATCATAACCATTGTGGGCAATAAATTTATCTTTAATAGTAAAATAATAACCAAAATCTTCCAATATTAACTTGTTTTTAAAAAATACTTTTATTACACCTCCTCCGGCTGCACTCAGAAATATATTAAGATTTTTTGAATGAAATCTTGAGGTCTTTGAAATATTAAAATTTGTCCAACATTTTTTAATGTTAATTCTCATTTTCTTTTTTTTTATGTGTATTTTTTTCATTAAAATAAAATTAAGTATTGGAAGATATGACCAACGAGACAATCTCAGGTCATCTCCTAATATTGGAGAAACTCCTTCAAACTTTGGACTATTATCTTGTATTTTAAAAAAAAAATTATTTGCCTCTTCATTAAATTGGGATAATAGCATTATCCCAGTTCTACTCAGATAAGGGTTTAAACACAATCCCATTTCCTTTGAAACGGTCAAATCAGGCTGAATTAAATATTTCATGAAATCAAATAATTGGATCATAGGTCTAAGTATTTTATCATTTTTTGAAAAATGATGATAAATCATCCCATAATCCAATAAAACTGAACAGTAACCGATGTCCATTCCACCAACTTCTGGAAACCATCCCTCGAGGTTTTGTTGTTTGAGTGCTAGGTTAATTTTTTTTTCAGAATTTATCTTAAATTTCTCATTGTTATTTAATTTAAATGACAAAATAAGTGCTGCAGCTGCAGCCACTTGATGGTTTGTTTTTATTAAATCATTTTTACTACACAACCAATTAGATGCCTTGAAAATAACATTATTTAATATACTTAAATCATTTTCATTTAATTTTTCTTTAACAAAAATTCCAACCAGACTATAGGCAATGATATTAAAAACTGTAGCAGCAAATCCATTCTCTCCCTTATACCATTCATCAAAACTTCCATTTTTATTTTGAATTTTTTGAAGAAAAGAAATACCAGATGAAAAAGATTTATAAAGAATTGATTTTCTGAGAAATCTTGAATTCTTTCTAAAATGATCAAATTCATCTGACATAAGCATTCCCATTGTAGATCCAGCTTCTTGAAATCGTGCATCTGAGAAATCTGAAACCTTGTCTCTCCAGTAGTTGTAACAAAAACTTCCATAAGAAGGTGAAACTAAATCATTATCCTGGAAGCTTTGAAGTTTTGGAATACAATTCAGAACAAAATCTCTCTGAAAGTTTATATCTTGGAAAAGCATAATTCTATTAAGCCTTCAATAAATTAAATTTTTATAATTCTATAACACTTTTAGCTGTTTTATTAAAAAATATTAAGTTTTTCTAAGGAATTTGTAAATTTTTGTTTTATTTGCCTTATTTTTTAGAATGTGATAGAAATACGCGATGGATACCTTTAATGAATTTGAAGCAGAATCCCAGAAAGCTAAGCTTATTAGGGCTATAAAACCTGATAGAAATTTATCTAATCTTCCTAGCCTTCTTTCTAAACCAAAAAAAGTTCTTCTGATTGTTCCTCCTGGGACCGTTGAAGAGAGTTATGGAAGATTATCTGCGGCAGCTGGTGAACTTCCTATGTTAGGTATTGCATACATTGCATCCTCATTAATTGATCAAGGGCATAATGTTGAAATAATTGATTATGAGGTCACACGAGAAAGCCTAGAAGATGTTGAAACAGATATAAAACGGATTAAACCAGATGTTATCGGAATGACAGCTTACATCACAAATATGAAAAGATGTGCAGCTGTTTGCTCATTGGCAAAAAAAATTGATAGCAATATAATTACCATACTAGGTGGACCTCAAGTAACTATTTTCCCAGATGAGGCCTTTTTATCTAAAGATGTGGATATTGTTGTTTTATCTGAGGGAGAAATAATTATTAGAAATGTAATGAATACTACTGATTTGAGCGGTAAAAGTAGGGATGTTGCACTTAAAAATGTAAAGGGTATATGGTTTAGAGCTTCAACAGGAAAGATTGAAAAAAATGAAAGAGAAGGATTGGTTGAGAACCTTGATATTTTTCCCTCCCCTTCCCTTGACTTGTTTGATTTAGAAAAATATTATCCACCCGTTCATATAAGAGGTAAAAAAGTAGCACATTTTTTGACATCCAGGGGGTGTCCTTTCAAATGCACATTTTGTGAGACTAAATTAACTTTTGGTAGAAGTTTTAGATACCATACAACGGAAAGAATTATAAAGGATCTTCAAATCTATATTGATCGTGGTTATAAAAGTTTTCAGTTTTATGATGATATATTTACTGCAAATAGAAAAAGAGTTAATGAATTCTGTGATGCTATTTTAGATAAAAAATGGAAAATTCAGTGGATGTGTTTCACACGAACTAACTGTGTTGATGAAGAAATGCTAAAAAAGATGAAGAAAGCTGGCTGCTATTTGATAACATTCGGAGGGGAATCTGGAGATGATGAACTTTTAGAAATCATTAAAAAAGATCTAAAAGTAGAAACTAACCTTAAAGGAATAACATTAGCAAAAAAACATGGGATACAAACCATGTCTTCTTTTATGTTAGGTTTGCCAACAGAAACAAAATCTCAAACTTTAAAAACCATTAATTTTGCAATAGATAGCAAACTAGATTATGCTGTTTTTCCAATCACAGAACCTTATCCTGGAACTGAACTATGGATTGATGCACAAAAATACGGAAGATTTGATAGCTCAGGAAACTATAAAAATAATTTGCTCTCAGAGCACTCTGCAGTTTGGATACCAAATGGTAGGACTCGAGAAGAATTAGAAAACTACGCTCAACTTGCAATGAGAAAGTTTTATTTAAGACCAAAAGTTATTATGAACAGTTTATTGAGTCTTCTTTATGTGCCTATCGGAAGGGTATTTAGATATTACTTTTCAGGTTTTATGTATTTTTTCATCAATAGGTTTAAGAAATCAAGAGCTGGTGCGAGATACTAGTTTATCTTAAGATTTCAAAAAAGTGGGTATCAGCGAAAATTTATTTAAATCAAAAATAAATAAAACACAACTTACAAATTTCATTTCTTTTTCTTCACCATTTATTCTAATAAGTGTCCTCGACTTTTTCATACTTAATAGAGGACAATTTGATTTTTTTAGTGCAGAGACAATTGCTATATTTTTTTCAAGTGGATTAACTTTTTTTTATCAAGATTTTTTTTCAATAGACAATGCCATTAATCATCACCCTCAAAACATAAATACATTACTGACTATATTTTTTTTAATTTTTAATAATTTAAGTTTTAAGAGTTTTTTAAATTATTTGAATCTTATCTTTTATTTTAATTTATTATATTTAATCTTTATTTCAATTTTATTTGTTTTTTTAAATAATGAAATCAAATTAACTAATTTAAAAATATTTGTCCTATCTTTCATTACAGCTTGTTTTCCCGGAACACTTTTTTTATCTATGTTTGCTCCATCGGGATATTTAAGTTACGGAATCTCAATCTTACCAATAGTTTTAAATCTTTATATATTGATGAATTATAAAAGTTTCTCTCAAATATCAATTAAACTCTCTCTAATAATGTTAGGGTTTTTTTTGAGTATAAGCTATGTACATATTATTGTTATCATATCAGCCTTGACAATTTTATTTTTTAATTTCTTAAAAAATAAAAAATTACATAAATTTCACAAATTCAATAATCATTTTAATTTCGCTGAAAAATTTTCTTTCTATACACTATTAGCTTCACTTACTTATTTTGTTATTAGATCATTGCTTTTTATATTTTCTATTTTTATTGGGTATGAAGGTAATTATTTTTATTACTTTATTGGAGAATT
>MDTA01166249.1_pt1 | contig 15420 bp, 12 predicted proteins | sample 811151 | NCBI WGS metagenome assembly MDTA01 (sample SAMN05326648, study PRJNA326480) | marine metagenome | isolation source: seawater | place: Indian Ocean: South | collected 2010 | reverse complement strand
TATTTATTTTTGCATTATCATTTATGTTTATAGGCTATTTTTCTTCTTTCTTATTTTCGCCAATGTTTTCAGCTGATATATCGCTATATCCAGCAAAAAAAGACATGATGCAAGGCTTAGGTCAATTTCAAGCATTAGCTATGAATTTGGGTATAAATAAGCCCAAAAATGATCAAGATTTCAACATACCCGATGTAGTTAGATCGAGATTAATTGCATCAAAAATAATCAATAAAAAATGGACTACTTCAAAGGGTGATGCTACTGATCTAATCGAAATGTGGAATTTTAGAAAAAAAAGATGGTACAGTTTTTTTATCAAAGAATCTATTGATTCAACCAGAATTTATGAATCGAGTATTAAAAAATTAGAAAAACACATAAATGTTTTTGATGATAAAATCACTGGTTTAATTAAAATTAGCACTGAATTTAAAGATCCAAGAGTTGCCTCAGATATTGCAAATTTCATTGCTTCTCAAGTTCAAAATTATATTCAAAAAGAAAATTCTGCCCAGTCAACCAGGGAAAAATTATTCATATCAGAAAGACTTGGTATTGTAAAAAAAGAGTTAGAAAGTTCCGAAGATCAATTAAAATCGTTTTTAGAGAGAAACAGGGGCTATGAAGATTCCCCTGAGCTTTTTATGTTTTATTCTGGACTTCTTAGAGAATCTGAGGCAAAAAAAGAAGTTTATTTAACTCTCCAACAACAACTAGAATTGGCAAGGATAGAAGAGGTCAGAAAATCCCCAATTCTCCATATTTTAGATTATGCAGTCCAGCCAATCGAAAAAAGCTCTCCAAGGAGGTCAGTTTTTATGATTCTTTCATTTACAATTGGATTATTTTTCGCTTTTGGTCGTCAAATTTTAAAATATTAACAACAAATTTGAGGGGTATTCTATGAAAGAAGAAAAGTTTTTTGTTCATGAAACAGCAGTTCTTGACAAGGATGTTCGCGTTGGGAGCAATACAAAAATTTGGCATTTTTCGCATATTCAATCTGGGTCAAAAATAGGTAGTAATTGTTCCTTTGGTCAAAACGTTAATGTAGGAAATAATGTAAGCATTGGAAATAATGTTAAAGTACAAAACAATGTATCAATCTATGAAGGCGTAGAATTAGAAGATTATGTTTTTTGTGGCCCATCAATGGTTTTTACAAATGTTTTGCTTCCAAGATGTGAGTTTCCACAAAAAGGGAGTAATTTCTACACAAAAACTCTTGTTAAAAAATCTGCTTCTATTGGAGCAAATGCAACAGTAGTATGTGGAAATTCGATTGGCATGTATGCATTAATTGGAGCTGGATCCGTAATTACAAAAAATGTTCCAGACTATGCTTTGGTTTTAGGAAACCCGGGAAGAATAGTTGGTTGGGTAAATAAAAAAGGCGAAAAATTAAATTTCAATGATGCAGGTATAAGTTCCTGCGGAGAATTCGAATTAAAAAATGATCTAGTTTTTGTTCGATAATGTAAAGTTGAAAATTGTAACAATCATAGGCGCAAGGCCTCAATTCATTAAATCTTCAGTAATTTCAAATTGTATCAAAAATTTGAAATTATTTGAAGAAATATGTATCCACACTGGACAGCATTTTGATGATAACATGTCTGAAATCTTTTTTAGTGAATTAAAAATACCAAAACCTAAGTATAGGCTAAATATAAATAGTCTTAACGATGAAAAAATGGTTCATAAAATGGTAAAATTGTTAGAAAAAATTTTAAAAATTGAATCTCCCAAAGGAGTTCTGCTATATGGTGACACCAATACCACATTGGCGGGAAGCTTAGCAGCGTCAAAGCTTTCGATACCAATTTTTCATGTTGAATCAGGTTTGAGAAGTATGAATAGAGCTATGGTCGAGGAAAAAAATAGAATAATAACTGACCACCTATCCTCTCTGCTTTTTTGTCCAAATACCAATTCAAGGGAAAATTTAAAAAATGAAGGAATAGTGAAAGGGATATACATAGCTGGAGATATAATGTATGATTCATTTCTTTTGCATGAAAAATTAACAAATAAAAAAATTAAAAGCGGCAGTTCGTTTATTTTATCAACTATACATCGTCAAGAGAATTGTAGAAGTGAAAAAAAAATAAAACAGATTATATCGAGTTTAAATGAAATTAATAAATATACGAGGGTGATTATGCCAATTCATCCAAGAACAATGAGCACAATTAAGAAATTTAAAATTAAAGCCAACTTTAAATTAATCGATCCCTTAGGATATTTAGATTTTATATCCTATTTAAAGAAATCTTCTATGGTTATAACCGATAGTGGAGGTGTTCAAAAAGAAGCTTTTTTTGCCAAAAGGAAATGTATTACAGTTAGAGATGAAACAGAGTGGACTGAGTTAATAAATTTAGGAGTTAACATTTTATCTGACTCAAAAAATTTATTATCTAATTTTAAAAAGATGCATAAATCTAATCCTGATTTTTCAAAAAAAATATATGGGGATGGAAAAGCAGGAAAATTCATCGCCAAAACAATTAGAGATTTTATTTTTGAAAAATAAATTAAAAATAAACCCCTCAACCACATATAAAAATTCCATTTATTTATACCTCTCTAATTTTGCTGACTATGGAATGGGTTTGATTATTTTGCCCTTTATAGCAAGAACTTTGGGTCCAATTGAAATTGGTAAAATTGGTATTTCGCAAACTTTTGGTATTTTTGTTTTAATCCTGATTCAATATGGCTTTTCTATTTATGGAGTTCGAGAAGTTTCAAGGCTAAGAAATAATGATCTTGAAATAAAAAGATTTATAAGTGAGGCCTTTAGCGCCAAAATTGTTCTTATTCCATTTATTGCTATCTTTAGCTTGGTGTGTATGATCGTAATACCATCCTATAAAAATATTCCATTTTATTTAACAATATCGATAATTGGTTCAATTTTCCAAGGATTAGTACCTAATTGGTATTTTGAGGGAATAGAAAAAATTAAAACTTTAGCAATATGCAAATCCTTCTTTCGTTTAATGGCCTTAATACTCATTCTATTACTAGTCAATGAACCTGAAGATGCATGGATAGTTTTAGCATCATTTTCATTATCAAGTATTTTCCAATTCTATTATTTATTTTTTGAAATGAAAAAACAAGTGGGTATTTTTAAAGTACAATTGAGTTTTTCAACAAAAAAAATATTCACACTTAGCAAATATAGTTTTCTGATAAGCATCATTCCTACAGTATATCAAAATATTAGCATGATAATTGTATCCCAGGCTTTATACCCTGTGTTAATAGGATACTACTTCGCATCTATGAAAATATATTTAGGCTTTAACAATTTGCTTAGCCCTTTGGGTCAAGCTTTTTTCCCAAAGTTAACAAACATTAATCAATCAAATTCTTTTAGGTTTTTTAAAGAGATTCGCAATTTTTTTTATGTAATTTTTTCATTGAGTATTTTTTTATTCTCAATCCTCTATTTTTTGAGTGATAGGATAGTGCTTGTTCTTCTTGGCGAACAATTTCATGATACTACATCAATAATAAAACTTTTTTCATTTGTCATTCCTCTAACCGCAATCTCTCATGTCCTTGGAAGGCAGTGGCTTATGGTTAAGTCAAAAGATTTAAATTATGCTTTTATTCAAAGCTTTTCTTCTTTGACTGGGATTTTATTTTTATCATTATTAATTAATAGATATTTTTTGTTGGCAGTTCCAATATCATTAATTATTAGTGAAACTGTTTCAATAGCATTAATAATCTTCCACTTATTCAAAATGAAGAATGAGTAATTTCAATAAATTAAAATACGATAGTATTTTACTTGCAACTCTATGCTCAGCTGTGTTGGGAGTATCTATTAGCTATTGGGATATTTATTTATTTCATGTTCTCTTAGGATTATTATCAATATTTCACTTATTATGGTTTAAAGAAAAAATAATTAGCGGAAATGACTTAAAAATTAAGATCAACAAAATTTATTTTCCCTTTATTTTAACCTTTTTTTGGTATTCAGCCTCAATTTTATGGTCACCAAACTTTATTTATTCTCTTAAGTACTTATTTTACATTTTTTGCGGATTTTCAATATCTGCTCTTATAATGTCATACTCGAAATCATTATTTAACTTTAATAAAATATTCAAATTTCTAAAGTTTTTTTTTATAATTGAACTTTTAATAGCTGTTTTGGAATCATTTACTTTGTTTAAAATGCCAATTTCAAGATATTCCAGTCTATCAGCCTATTTTGGCAAAGAACCTCAGCAGCTTACAAAAGATGATATAATTTTTAATTTAATTAATTCTTCACCTCCTACCGGATTCCATTGGGATACGAACGAGCTGGCTCTGTCAATGGTTTTAATATATCCCTTTTTTTTATGTTACAAAAAAATTACCGCAAAATCTCTTGGAATAATTTCAATTGTAATGATAATAATTATGAGTGCATCAAGAGCTGTATTTTTTGGATTAATCGTAATTAGTATTTTCTATTTTTTTGTAATTAAGAAAAAAATTTCAAGCTTAATTCTTGTATTGTTATCATCATTTGTGATTTTTTTTGGAATGATATCATTAAATAATAGTGAAAACCCAAATTTGAATGAAATTGCAAATACCGTTAATACTGCATATTTATATTTGTCAGGCGATATCGAAGTAGATCAGTCTTTAAAGTGGAGAAGGCAATTGGTTGCAAATGGTATAGATGCGTTAAAAAACACTGCGGGTATAGGGGTTGGTGCAGGTGGATCAGTTGCAATCCAAGAAAAACTTGGCGGTGTTGATGGAAGATTTACAAGTATGCATAATTTTTGGATTGAAGTGTTAGTTGAGGGAGGGGTTATTTATTTTATTTTATTTTTATTTTGGTTTTTAAAATTAACTCTTCAACTATATTTACTTTCAATAAAAAGCAATAATAACGAAATAAGGTATTTTGCTCAATCTCTGTTTTTATCAATGATTGGTTTTATACCTTCTGCAATAACTTCAAGTTCAACTATCTATTTTTTTCCGATGTGGATAATGTTTGGCCTATCACTCGCCATAATTCGTATTGCTTTTCTAGAAAATTTAAATAAAGACTCTGACTTAAATGAGGTTTACGCTAAAGTTGCATTTTAAAATTTCTTTTTAAAAGAAGGTTTAATGTTTTGAAATATGCAATTAAAATGTCTCTGCTGGTTTTTTTAAAGATAGAGATAATGAGTAAAATTGATATTTTAATAAAAACCACAAATAAAATTATTATGTAAAGAATGCGTTGTTCAAATTTTGTGTGATGCAGTTTAAAATATTTAATTTTGCTTAAAAATTGATTCGATATTTTAATAGTTGGCACCTGTGATGAGCTTTTACCGCCATAGTGGACTATTTTGGCTTTTGAATAGTAAAGTATCTTATAATTTTTATCTGATAGTTTTCTGCAAAAATCTATGTCTTCATCCCAGAATAGATCTTCATTGAAAAGCCCTACGCTTTTAGCAATTTTTTTATTAAATAGCATTGAAGCGCCTGATAGACTTTCAACTTCATAAGAGGGGCTATCTTTTTTTGAATAATTTTTATTTTTTAGCATAAAATCAAGATATACAAAACCACAAATTGTCGTGAATAATGTTGGAAATTTCCATTTAGAGTTTTGTAATTCACCATTTTCTTTTTGAATTTCAGGCCCTATGATTTTATAATTTGAATTATTAATTTTTTTTAATAATAGGCTTATTGCATTGTTTTTAAGCTTACTGTCCGGGTTTAAAATGAAAATATTTTTACCCTTAGCGATATTTATTCCTTGATTAATTGCTTTTGAGAATCCTTCATTTTTTCGATTTATAATAATAGAAATACTTGAAAATTTTTCATTGATTCTGCTTATTGTATTATCATTGGAATTATTATCAACTACTATGATCTCTAATGAAGGCAAATCATTGACATATGTATAAATACTTGATATGCATTTAACTATGTATGCTTCAGAGTTGTAAGTTACGATAACAACACTGACTTCATTAGTTGCCTTTTGTTTGCTTATAAGTTTTTTACTCATTTAATTAAAAGTTAAATACAATATATAGTATATGAAAATTATCATTCTATCAGATGCGAATTCAATACATACCGCTAGATGGGCCAAATCTTTATCTGAAGAAGGAATTCATATAATCGTATTTAGCTTATTTTCGCAAACAAACAGAATGAAATCATTTTATAAAAAAAATAAAATCAAAATTGTGTCAGCAAAGATTGAAAGATATGGCATATCAAAATATTCGCATCTTTTCATCAAGCCTTTATATTTGCTAGCTTTAATTAAATTAAAAAAAACAATTAATTCATTCTCACCTGACTTAGTGCATGCTCACTATGCATCAAGCTATGGATTGCTAGCTGCATTATCAAATTTTAAACCTTATTGCATTTCAGTTTGGGGAGATGATGTTTTCATCAGAAAAAACTCTATTTTAATTAAATTATTATTAAAAATTTCATTTAAAAAATCTGACAAAATTTTTTCAACAAGCAACACAATAGACCAATTCATGCTTAAAGAGTTTAAAATGAAAACAACGATAATACCTTTTGGAGTGGATACAAGTTATTTCAAACCTAAAAAAAATTTAAAAAAATTAAATAAAATTGGAATAATCAAAAGTCTTGAGCCTTACAACGGTATAAAGCATTTAATTGATGCATTTAGCCTGGTCCTTAAAAAAAATATTTTAGATATTGAATTGATGATTGTTGGGAAAGGATCGTGTGAAGATGAGTTAAAAAAATATGTTAAAGATTTAAACCTGTCGGATTCAATTTCATTTGAAGGACAGATTCAGCACGAAAAGATTGTTTCTTACTACAACGAGCTATCTTTATTTGCTTGTCCATCAATTAGAGAAAGTTTTGGCGTATCAATTTTAGAGGCTTCAGCTTGTGGACTGCCAGTTATAGCAAATAATGTTGGGGGAATAAAAGATTTAATCGTTAATGGCAAAACTGGCTACCTGATAGATACTTCAAATACTGATGAATTTGCAAAATATATCGAAAATCTAATTGTTGACGGTAATTTGATAAAAAAACTAGGTGAAAATGGAAGAAATTTTGTGAAAAATAACTACGAATGGAAAAATTCAGTTAAAACCCTTATTGATAATTATAAAAATATGATATGAAGAAAATAAAATGTGTGGATTTATAGGCTTTGCTGGCAAACCAACTGATAATTTTAATAAAAAATGGAGTAGTATAAAAAAATTGCAACTTCACAGGGGCCCTGATAATCAGTCAGAGCGAATTATCAATCACAAAAAAAATAAAATTTTTTTAGCTTTTCAACGTTTATCTATAATTGATTTTAGTAAAAATGCTAATCAGCCAATGTTTACCTCAAGTAATAAAGAGTTGATCGTTTTCAATGGAGAGATTTATAATTATATAGAAATAAAAAGCGAACTTACTTCAAAAGGTATAAAATTCAATTCTGAATCTGATACTGAAATTTTGCTTAAATCAATAAAGTTTTGGGGCCCTGAAAAAGCATGTAAAAAATTTAATGGAATGTGGTCGTTTATTTATTTTGATTTAAACAAAAACCTAATGCACATGTCAAGGGATAGGTTTGGTAAAAAACCTCTTTATTACTTTATTTCAAACAATGGAATTTACTTTGCAAGCGAAGCTAAATCTTTGCTTAGTATGTTAGACAAAAAATTTGAACTTAATTATCAGTTAATCAGTGAGTTCACTTTCCAGTCACAAATAAATACCTCTTCAGAGTACATACTCAAAGGTATAAACCAAGTTTCCCCTAGCTTTATTTATACCTTAAATATGCACGAAAAAATTAAATTAGAAAAAAAGATAAAGTATTGGGATTACCCTAAAATTGAAGATACAAATATAATTTTTACTGAATCTGTAAAAAGTGTTCGGGACACATTTTTTAATGCTGTTGAGGTCAGGCTCAGAAGCGACGCTCCAATGGGAATTTTACTTTCAGGTGGATTAGATTCCTCTTCAATTGCATCTATAGTAAAAGAAATTTCAAATGATAATCTTATGTTATTTTCTGCGGTTGACAATGATCCAAAATACGATGAATCACCTTTCATTGATATTATGTCAAAATATCTCAATGCAGATGTAAAAAAAATAAATTTATCTCTTGAAAAGGAAAACATTTTTGATTTGTTAGAGTACTTAATTTGGATTAATGATCAGCCAATACCAAGCTTTTCAAATCTTACGCATTATTTATTAATAAAAAAGGCATCAGATCATGGCATTAAAGTTTTAATGACTGGTCAAGGAGCAGATGAGCTGTTATGCGGCTATCGAAAATATGCAATGTTTTATATTAAAAACTCTTTTCTAAATGGTGATTTTTTGAAAGCTTATAGATTATTTTATCAATTTTTAAGAAACGGAACAATTATTAATCAATTTAACTTTGCTGATGCAAAAAGGTATAGACGTTCAATGATTAAAAGTGATTTTATAAGGACAGGAAGCTATAATCTTAAAAATCTAAATTTGTTGGATTTAGGAGTAAAAAAGCATGAATCACTAATTTCGCGTCAAATAAAAGATTTTAAATATTTTTCGCTACCTCAAATTTTACATACTGAAGATAGAATGTCAATGGCAGCATCATCTGAAATGAGAGTCCCTTTTATTGATTATCGTTTAGTTGAGTTGTTGTTACCGATGAAAATAAATAACAAAATCAATAATGGGTGGTCAAAGTATATTTTCCGAAAAGCATTAGAACCATATCTGCCTAAAGAGATTGTTTGGAGAAAAGATAAACAAAATTTTGGTAATTCACAGGGTCAGCTATTGAAAGGGAAGTCGAAATCAAAAATTATTGAAGATTATTATTCGTCAAGCAGCTTAATTTTTGATAAGAAATTGTTTGATAGAAAAAAACTAATCAATCACTATAAAAGTTTTTGCAGTAATACATCGAGAGTAGGAGCCGCGCCATATAAAGAAATTTTTTCTACAATATCTCTTGAGATTTGGCTAAGGCGATATAGTGAGTATATAAAATGAAAAGATATAATAAAATTAAAAGATTTAAGTTTTCACTAACACTTTTTTCTCTAGTGCAACTTTTTAGTGGTTGTGAAAAAATAGGATATATTACTGAAGAATATGTTGATCCTCACATTATTTATAGTTCATTGAGATGGTGGAATTATGATATTTTTGCATCTGATATTTATAATGAAAAAGATTCACACATAACTAAAAACCAATGGTTAGATTTTTCTCCAACGGTCAACACTAATGGAGATAAGATAGCGTTTATTACTGATAGAGACGGCAATAGAGAAATCTATTATGCACAGTTGAATTGGATGGATGGGTATTATGGATGGAGAGCTGACAGTTTAGAAAATTTAACAAATTCATCAGGACATGAATGGACTCCAAGATTCTCACCTGACTCACAGTATTTATTATATTCTTATTACGTTGAAAAATATGATAATTATGATGTTTTTCTTTATGATTTAGAAAAAAAAATAAAAACAAACTTAACAAATACACCTTTATATGAAATTAATCCACAATTTTCTCCAGATGGATCATTTATAGTTTATCAATCCTGGCAAGGTGGAGTAAAAGAAATATTTTTTTTAAATATTCTTGAGAAAAATCAAATAAATATTAGCAAAAGCTCCCAGTCAAATGATATCTTACCAACTGGAAATGCCTTTTCACCTGATGGAAAAGGCATTGTTTTTACATCTGATCGAGCTGGAAACAAAGATATATTTACTATGAATATTAATTCTACAGCTGTCAAAAAATTAACTAACAGCATTTATGATGAATACGACCCAGAATTTTCACCTGATGGTCAATTTATATTGTTCACAAGAGAAATAAATGGAAACAAAGATATATTTATAATGAATAATGATGGTTCATACCCTAAGCAGCTTACAAGCAATGAATCCAATGATTGGAATGCTAGGTTTTATCCAAAAAATGATAAAATAGTTTTTCAAACAAATCGTGATGGCAATTGGGAAATTTATATAATGGATATTAATGGTGCAAATAAACGTAACTTATCTCAAAATCCTAATACCGATTTTTCATTTACCTTTTTACCAATAAAAGATTAGTAATTTTTTAAAAATTACTAATGCACATTTTATTTATATCACATTACTTTTTTCCTGAGGTAAATGCACCTGCCAGAAGAACCTATGATCATGCACGGTTGTTTGTTAAAAAGGGGCACCATGTTACAGTTATTACAAATTTTCCAAATCACCCACGAGGTGAAATATATACGGGCTATGAAAATAAATGGATTTCAGAAGAAAATTTAAATGGAATTAAAATTGTTAGAGTGAAAACGTATTTAGCTCAAAATAGTGGCACTTTTAAAAGAAGTTTTAGTTTTTTATTTTTTATGATGGCGTCGCTGATACAAGGGCTAAGCGTAAGGAATGTTGATGTTATTTTGTCCACTAGCCCTCAATTGCTTTGTGGAGTCTCAGGAAAAATATTAAGTAAATTAAAAAAAATTCCTCATATTTTCGAAGTTAGAGACATATGGTCCGAATCTATGGTTGCAGTTGGAATGATAAATAAAAATGGAATCATTTTTAAGCTGTTAAAAAGACTAGAAGAAAACATAATTAGATCCTCCGATATGATCATTGCTGTAACATTAGGTATAATGTCATATGTAAAAAAAATCAGAAAAGAAAACGTCAAATTGTCAACTAATGGGATCTCTTTATCAGAGTTTCCCACTCCTACCAAAAAGCAAGAAAAAGAAGAAAAGATTTTTGCTTATGTTGGTACGATTGGAATGGCTCATAATGTAGATATAATCTTACAAGCGGCAAAATATTTTGAAGACAATAATAAGATTAAATTTTTACTAATTGGCGATGGTGCTGAACAACATAAAATATTTAATAAAGCAAAAAAACATCCAAATGTTGATACAAAATCATTATTAATAGGAAATAAAGCTATAGAAGAAATAAATAAAGTAGATGTAGGAATTGTTACACTGCATGATGATATATTATGGCGCGATGCGTTGCCAACTAAGATTTTTGAATTTCTAGCACTTGAAAAACCTGTAATTTTATCTATTCCTTATGGAAGTACATCTAAAATGATAAAAAAAAATAATTGCGGAGAAACGGCGGGTGCCAATAATGTTGAAAATTTGATAAAATCTATCAATAATTACCTTAATAATGATGAACTAATAAAACTTCATGGACACAATGGAAGAAAATTAATCAAAAATAGTTTTTGTAGAGAAAAAATTGGTTACGAACTTATAAAAAACATTGAAAATTTAGTCCATTGACCCTTTTTTTAATACATACACAACATTTGAATTAAAAATAGTTAAATATTTTTTTATTAATTTTATTTTATTTGTATTTACGTATTTATCAATGATAAAATTTTCTAATTGCCTGTAATCAAATCCTAAGTGTGGTCCGTGGCTTTTTTTATTTTTATCTCTATATTTATAAATATCTTTTTTTGTTATCAAATCAAAACAGTAATTCAGCCGGCTTTTAGAATCAAAGAAGTCTTTATATGGATTTTTTCTGATACAATATCTTCCTGTAAATTTAATTAAACCTATCAGACCTATTTCATTTGGCACTGTAATAATTAATATCCCATTAGATTTAAGGTGATTAAATAAATTCCTGAATGCGTTTTTCACATTTCCAACATGCTCCAAGGTTTCAAAACAAGAAACTATGTCAAATTTTAAATTCGAAGAGCCAACTTTGTTCATATCATAAAGTGCAAAATTTGTATTTGGAATATTTTTATTAACAGCCAAATCAATTAAACCTTTTGAATGATCAAAGCCTTTAATCTCTGAAAATTTAATTTTACTTCTTTTTTGAATTTGATCAATTATAAAACCATTTGAGCATCCAAAATCAACCCAACTTGAACTATCTTGATCTATATATTCTTCGAACATCTTTACTATAGTTTCTAATCTACTCTTGTGAATGATAGATGTTAAATTTTTCCTAGTGTAGGTAACTTCGTGTTTGTATAAATTTGTGTTCATTCAATTCGCTTTTTTTTAGTACAATTATAACAACTTATAATTTTTTATATAAAGAAATTAATATCAAATTGAAAATTTTTATCACAGGAAATATTGGATTCATCGGTAACAGTTTATGCAACCAGCTTTTAAAAGCTAAGCATGAATTAGTGGGATATGATATTCAGGCTTCAAAGAACAAATTGAAATATGATCATCATATTGGAGATATCAGGAACTATGAAAATCTTTATCAATGTATTACTGATGACATTGATTTAATAATACATTTGGCTGCTGAACATAAAGATTATGGTCTATCGGCAGAAGATTATTATTCAGTTAATGTGCAAGGCATTGAAAACTTATTAAAAGTTGCTGAAAAAAAGAATGTTCATAGGATTATAACTTTTAGCAGTTCTGCTATCTATGGTGAGGGTAAAAATTTAGATGAAAAAACTATCCCCGCGCCCAAAAGTCATTATGGAAAATCGAAGTTACTTGCAGAAAAACTGGTAGAAAAATGGGTATCAGAAAATAATAGTAAAGTAATTATATTACGACCTGCAGCAGTTTATGGACCTGGAAACAAAGCAAACATTTTTAAGTTTATTAATTTAATTTGTAAAAATAAATTTATTATGGTTGGAAGAGGTAAGAATATAAAATCTTTTGTTTTCATAGATAATTTAATTGATGCAACGATCTTTAGTATTCACAATTTTAGTGATAGAATTTTAAAATTCAATGTTGTAGATAACCCACCCATGTCAATTTCAGAATTTACTGATTGTGTAAGAAAAATAAGCGATACTAGTTCGTGGCATTCGAAGCTTTTTATCCCTCTTATTATAGCAAACCCTTTAGTATTTACTATAGGACTCTTTTTTAAAATTTTTAAAAAGAACCCTATAGTTACAAATGAGAGAATTAAAAAATTTGTTTCAAATACTTATATTGATGGATCTTTAATCAGAAGTAGAGGTTTTGTGCAAAAAACCTCTACTGAAGATGGGTTGCTGAAAACAATTAGCTGGATTAATTCCATTGAGAATTAATTAGGCGATTTTGAATAAAAAAATTCATAATAATTTTTTCCTTTTAATTTTTATTGTATCTGACTTTTTATCAGGTACGTTTTCTTACATATTTTGTTTTGGGTATAAAGATAATTCTCTTTTCTCAAGTGATTTTTTTCTCAATTCTCTAGTCATTATTTTTATAGTTCAGTTGACCTGGTCTGCCATTTTCTTTTTTGCCGATCTCTATAATACAAAAGCAACACTTTCAAGATTTGACGAAATAATTAGATTAGTTCCAATAGTTTATTCGGCGCTATTCTTATATATTGCTTTTGATGTTTTTGGATTAATTAAATTCAATTCTGAACATAGAAGCATCTTAACGTATGGTATAATATTTTCAACGCTTCTAATAGTTAATAGATTCATTATTCATTCAATTCAAAAATATCTTCTTAAAATGAAGATTGGTTTAAATAATACTATAATTTTAGGTGTTAATCGACGTGGAAATGATGTTTTTAATAGTTTACAGCGCTCTTCATATCATGGTTTGAGAGTAGTAGGTTTTGTGAAAGCTGAAGATGATCCAGAATCATTCAAGTTTTCAAAAAAAAATAAAATACTGGGCCATGAGTCTGATATAGAAAAAATAATAAAATTAGAAAAAATTGAAGACGTTATAATAGCTCTTGACCGGCCTAGCTCTGAAAGAATAATGAGTTCAATAGTCAAAATAAATGATGCACCAATATCAATTAAAATAATGCCGGACATGTATGAAGTGGTGACGGGACTAGCAAGAACTAGTCAATTAGTTGGCGTTCCATTAATCAATATAAATTTGAATATCGATACCTTTTATTCAAAAGTGTTAAAAAGAATTTTCGATATTTTCGTAGGCTTTATAGGTATCTTAATTTGCTTTCCATTTTGGATTATAATTGGAATAATTATAAAAATTGACTCGCCTGGTTCAATTATTTATTATCAATCTAGATCAGGTAAAGATGGAAAACTTTTTAATATAATTAAATTTAGATCAATGATAACTGATGCTGAATCTAATACAGGTCCTGTATGGTCTAATCGAGATGACTCAAGAATAACTCGATTTGGTAAAATTTTACGCAGACTTCACATTGATGAAACTCCCCAGTTAATTAATATTTTAAGGGGAGATATGTCAATTGTTGGCCCTCGACCAGAAAGACCATTCTTTGTTGAAAAATTGAAAAAATCCTATCCTTTTTACTCAAGAAGATTAAAAATAAGGCCTGGGGTTACGGGTTGGGCGCAAATAAACCAACCTTTTGATACCAGTATAAAAGATGTTCATCAAAAATTAAAATACGATTTCTATTACATTGAAAATTTGAATCCTAAGTTGGATTTCCACATTATTTTTAGAACAATATGGGTGATTCTTATAGGGCACAAGTAGACCCCTTTTCTTTGCAAATCATCACTATATAGTTAAATTAAATGATACTTTCGAGGTAAGTATTAAATCATTTAATATATTTTGATGAGCATTTTAAGAAAAAATATCTGGATCCTATTATTAGCTGATTCTGTTGTTATCGTGCTTAGTTTAATTGGGTCATATCTTTTAAGGTTTGATTTCTCAATCCCATATTCAGTATTTCCAAATGCTTATTATTTCCTCGGAGTGTTGCTTTTTTCTAAAATTTCTGTGAATGTTGTTTTTAGTGTTTATAGAGGTCTTTGGAGATACACAAGCGTTAGAGATCTAATCAATATAATTAAAGCAAGTTCTGCGGGTTCAATATTATCTGCCGCTTTAAGCCTAATGGTTTTAGGCCTTTTTGCAGTACCAAGGAGCATTATTATAATTGATTATATTTTAAGCACTATTGGCTTTATCTCCACTCGTGCAGTTGTGAGAATCTATTCAAACACTTTGTTAGTTAGAAAAAATAAACTCAATCAAGTTAACAATACTAACAAAACAAAAATTCTTCTTCTTGGAGCCGGTTGGAGTGCAGAAAAAATTGTTCGAGATATTCTAGAAATACCCTCATCTCCATACAAGCTTGTTGGGCTTCTTGATGATGATGATTCCAAACTCAATACAACAATTCATGGTGTCCCTATTTTTGGTAAAATTGAAACAATTCACACATTTAATATTCCATTTGATGAAATTATTATTTGCACTCCAAATGCTTCAAGCTCATCAATGCGTCGAATAGTTGATCATTGTAAGGTTGTAAAAAAACCATATAGAACTATACCAACTATGTCTGAGTTAATAAATAAAAAAATTACGCTCAATGCCATTAGAGATGTATCAATTATGGATTTACT
>MDTA01096020.1_pt1 | contig 15421 bp, 11 predicted proteins | sample 811151 | NCBI WGS metagenome assembly MDTA01 (sample SAMN05326648, study PRJNA326480) | marine metagenome | isolation source: seawater | place: Indian Ocean: South | collected 2010 | reverse complement strand
GTGCCAGTACGTGGACTTCGTGGCCGATTACTGGCTGCAGGCGTGCGGGTACAAGATGCTGGGGGACAAGGCCGCGGTCAACCCGTTTGACTGGATGAACCTGATTAGTCTGCAGGGGAAGACAAATTTCTTCGAGAAGAGAGTCTCTGAGTACGCCAAGGCCGGCGTCGGTGTCGCACCCGAGGAGCAGGTGTTCAAGATGGACGCGGACTTTTGACTGCAAGCACTATAAATACAAAGCCAATGGGGCCGGAAAATCGACACCAGAGCCAAGCGTGCTTTTTCACTGAATAAAAACGCGCCACCCAACCCTATAAACATGCGGCCAGCTGCGTGCCGCGATACCACCGCTGCGCACGCGGGCATGGCCGGAGTCATGCTGGCCGTTGGCATCATCGCCGGCATCGCCGCCGCCATGCTGCTGACCGGCATCGTTATGGCCGTTGTTGTGCCCAGCAAGTTCCCGTGGTCCAAGTACCTGCAGGGCGCCACCATCCTGGTAAACGCCGGCACGCCCGTCGCGTCCAACCTGTTTGCCACGCCCGCCCGCGCCCTGCTGCAGCAGAACACCGTGACGCTGGTGCTGGTGGCGCTTGGGGCGCTGTACTGGTTCGTCGCGCTGGCCGACGGCACGGCACACATCCTGCAGGGGCTGGACACGCTAAACGGCAGCATCGGCAACCTTGTTATGATGATCCTGGAGACGCTGCTGTGGGCGTGGCGCATCGTGTTTGAGTCCGTTGCGCCCATCGTCAACGCCCTGTCGCTGGTGACGTCGGACACCGCGTCGCACCTGGTCACCAGCATCCTGGACTGCACGCCGGTCGACGGCCACCAGGTCATCCTGACGCTGGTGGGGTCGCCCGTGCGCGGCCTGGGCGCGCTGATGCACGCGTGGTCGACGTGGCTGGGGTCCGGGTCCGACACGCCCGACGGCTCGTTCGACTTCAACCACTCTCTGTACAAATTGCCTTTGAACACCACCGAGGCCGTCGTCCAGTGGGTCGACAAGCCCGTCGCCGCACTGGCCACCGCCGCTTCGTGCAGCTGCACCACGCTGGCGCCCGCCCTGGCCAACCTGGCCGCCGTCGTGTCGCAGCCCGCCACCCACGAGGCCATCTTCAACATCGTGAACATCCCCATCTCCATCGTGCAGATGTTCCTCAGGCTCGCGCACCCCGTGCGGTTCGGCGGCCTGGACATGACACCCGTGTCCGAGTACCTGCGCAAGGCCGTGTACTACTCGCTCGTGCAGATCGACGGCGCGCTCGAGCTGGTGTTTACGGGCATCACGAACACGGTCGTCGGCTCCGGCGCCGCCGGCAACAAGCACGTGGTGCGGCTGCTGGACATGGGCGGCCCGGCCACCGCCGTCGCGCACGCCGCGCTCACCGTCGGGTCGCTGGGGATGCCCGTCGTCAAGCTGGTCAACACCGTGCTGGGCAGCGCCGACAACAGCGTCGCCGAGATCGTCGACCTGCAGCCCGCCATGGCGCACGCCGGGGCCGCCGTGCACGTCGCCGCCGCCAACATCGCCTGGCTGCAGACGCTGGTGTTCGACCAGGCCGTGCTGCAGCCCGACAGCGACCCGGCGCAGTGCCCCGTGTTCCCCGTCGACTTCACCTCGCCGCGGTACCTGCAGAAGCCCAAGGAGTGCCACTGCCAGCTGCAGGCCCAGTCGTGCAACCTGGGGCGGTGCACGCCGCAGGGCAACTGCGTGTGCCCCACCGGCACCGTGCACCTGGTGCCCGGCCACGCCCACAGCCCGTGCGTCGCCGCCTGCACGACCAGCGCCGAGTGCAACGCGCCCGGCGCCACGTGCCGCGCGTCCGACAACCGGTGCGTCTGCGACAAGCCCGGCACCACTTTAAGGCTGGTGTACGAGCTGGGCGGCGACGCCTTGGGCACCTGCACGCTGGCGGCGCCGCCCGTGGTGTCGGACGCCACCCGCCCCGTGGCGCACGCCCCCGAGGATCTGGACTTCTTGTACAAGGACGGCGGCGACCTGTGCGGGCCCGGCCAGGAGCTGGTGCCGCGGGTCGGCGGCGCGCTGCCGTGCGTCGTGCGCTACGTGGGCGACGCCGTGCTGTCGGCCGCCTACGCCGCCTACGAGCTGGTGCGCGTCGGCGTCATGGACGGCGAGATCGCCATCCAGACCGCACAGGGACGGCCCACCGCCGTCATCGAGCAGTACGTCGGCCTGCCCATGCCGCGGTCCATGCAGTCCTACGGGACCTGCGACCAGCGGCGCCAGTTCCCCGTCAACGACTTTACTTACGGGGCGCACCGGTGCCTGTGCGACGTGCCCAGCTACGCGACGGACGGCGCCGCCCTGATGCCGGACGGCGCCTACGACCCGTGGTGCGGCGTGCCCACGCTGGAGCAGGGGCTCGCCGCGCTGGACCACGCGGCCTACTATGTTGGTGTCGGGCTGGTGATGGAGCTGCCGATCGAGTCCCAGGGCCTGGAGGCGCTGGCCGAGATCGGCGTCGCGTTCCTGCAGGGCCACGTCGAGGCCGCGCGGTCTGCGATTGCCGGAGCCCTGATGGTGTTCCAGCAGGTGTTCGGCGCGGTGCTGCACGCGGAGAATTTGCTGCTGCGGCCCGTCAACTGCCAGCTGGGCATGCCGTACGACGGGCGGCACGCCGCGCCCGCCGCCGACGCGGCCGACGCCGCCGCGCTGGTCAAGGCGGCGTGCCCGGCCGTCGGCGCGCCCCGGGTGTGCCAAAGCGCGCACGCCGTGCTGGCCGCCATGGTGGCGCACGACGACAAGCCCACCGACGCCCAGCTGCTTAAGATCGGGCAGCTGGCGTCCAGCGCGCTGCACGACACGCAGTACCAGGCCTGCGAGGCCTTTGGTGCCTCGTTCGTGACGCCGTTGTGCCAGGAGTCCAACTACGCGACCGAGTCGGGCACCGCGCTGGACTGCATGTGCAACCCGGAGCTGGACATCCGGCCCGACGGCACGCTGGCCTGCAAGGCGCTGAACCGCGTGCCGCCCGGCACCATTGTCCAGCACGCCCTGGGCAACGAGGAGAACCGCCTGCGGTGGCACGCCGTGTACGACGTCATCGGCAGCACCCGGTTCACGCGCGCCATGGCCTCCTACGAGTGGCTGCTGTACCGGCTGGACTCCATGGGCACCGCCATGGAGGCGCTGGTGGACGCCTTTGCCATGCCCGGCGGAGACACCGCGTGCAACCTGAACACCGACAACAAGGAGCAGTACATCGTCAACGGCCACACCACGCTGAGCGTGTTCTACGAGATCGACGACAAGACCGGCAACATCCGGCTGAAGTCGCTGATGCAGGGCCTCGTGTACGACCCCGACAACGGCCAGCTGCGGCGCGACGACTCGGCCGGCGCCCCCGAGCCGTTCAGCCCCTGCACCGACGGCGACTCGCCGCCGTCGCCCGTGTGCCCCGTGGTGGCGTACGACAACGCGCTGTGCGGCGGCGGCGCCGCGGCGCGCACCGTGGTGCACGCGGTCAGCATCGCCTTCCGCCAGATCTTCAGCTCCGCCCTGGCCGTCCTGAGCGTCAACCCCAGCGCCATCGACATCGAGTTCGGCGCCCTGATGTGCCAGGCCATGCGCGAGGAGGCCATCCTGGCCGGCATGGTGTCGTCGGCCCTGTCGGTGGTGGTGGACGTTGGCGGCGACGACGGCGTCACCAAGCAGGCCCGCCGGGCGCTGGCGCGCGGTCTTTTCACCATGATGGACGCGCTGGTCAACATCTGGCCCGTGCTGCTGAACATTTTTACGTCCGCGCTGAACGGGATGGTGTCGGCCGGGTCGTTCAATCTGGCGACCGTGTACTCCATGGTGCTGATGCTTTTTGATTTCTACGCCGCGATCCTGTGCCAGGTGCTGGAGGCCTTTCGCTTGCTGATGGCCACGCTGGGGGTGGACGCCTCGTTCCTGCAGGGGGTCAAGGACGTGCTGGGGATCGCCGTCCAGTACATCAACGGCGAGCTGCTGGAGTTCCTGATCGTGGTCGGCCGGACGGTGACCCATTTTTTCACCTTCTTGTTCGCGCAGACGCCCACTTTCTCGGACGTCATCAAGGACATGCTGCTGGTCATCGGCGTCGTAATCAGGTTCGTCGCCAACAACGTGTTCACCATATTGAAGCTGGTGTTTTCGCTGCTGCCCAAGGTCGGACCGATCATCAGCGATTTGCTGACCAAGACGTGCGAAGGCCTGTTCGGGTTCCTGAGTTTGATCGTCGACGGGATCAACCACGTGCCGTTTGTGTCTCTCGACAACCCGTTCGACCCCGTGCCCTGCGTGCGCCGGCGGCTGATGGCCGCCGGGGTGGCCGGCGCGATCAACGCCACGCGCGCGCACCACGTGCACTTCCAGCGGTACTGGGACAGCTGGGTGGCGCGCGGCCGCGGCGGGACGGACGCCGCCCTGTGGCGCGGCACCGGCCCGTGCGCCCTGATGATGCACGGCGAGGAGAAGCCGGCCGACGCCGTCATCGAAGGGTGCCTGCGGAACCGGGCCTTTGTCGGGCGCGTGCGCAACGCCCTGGGGACGCACGACGTGCCCATGGACGTGCTGGACGGCCTCAGGCCCGCCATCGCGTACGGCGCCGGCGTCGCCCAGGCGCTTTTGACCGGCGGCGACTGGGCCGGCGCCGCGCGCAGGGGTTTGCCCGTCCAGTCCGCGCGGAAGATCTACGAGGTGGCCGGCGAGTCGTTCCAGCGCCTGACGCTGTTCGCCGGGCCCGGCGCCTGGCGCGAGCACGTCGTGCCCAGGCTGTGGGAGTCCGAGGACGTCCAGGATCCAAGCGGTCAGGGCGTGGGCGCCAAGGTGTACCGCGCCCTGGGCGCCGCGCAGCGCCTCGGGCACGACGTCGCCGCCGTCCAGTTCTGGAACCGGACGGACGGCCTGGTGGTGGTGCCCCCGGGCGATTCTGGTGTGGTGGCGGCGGCGGCCCGGCGGCGGCTGGCCACCGGTGACACAGAAGCCGCGGCCGGCGCCCAACCTGCCTCGCAAGATGATGGCGTGTTCGACGCCGCCAACGTCGTGTTCACGCGGCTGCCCACCACGGCCTCCGAGGAAGAGTGCCCCAGCAAGCTGGTGTGCACGCGCTGCGCGCTGCTGGACTCGCTGCTGGGTTCGTTCGTGCGCTACGGGAAATACCTGGCCACGTTCTACGGGTCCGGCGGCCAGCTGCAGCAGACCTTCGAGGAGTTCGACGAGTTCTACAAGGGCCACAGCCACCGCATCAAGACGCACCCCAAGGGCGACGCGGCGCCGGGCGGCAACCACGCGCTGAAGACCCACCTGCACGACGGCAACGTCCCAGTGCCGCACGACGGGCGCGACGGCGGCGGCGACGACGCCGGGGACGGCCTGCAGGCCGCCGCCCAGGCGCACAACGACTACGGCGGGTTTGTGCGCGCCATCGGGCGGTGGCTGGTGTCCGGCGACAAAGACGAACGGCTCGGGTTCGGCCTGGGGCAGCCGCTGCTGAGCCGGCTGGTGGGCGTGTTCGGGCCGTGCGACCCGGGCAAGGACGGCGGCAGCTTCGGGTGCGACGCGCCCCTGTCGTCCGTCGGGTCCGCCGTGCTGTGGGGCGCCGGCGTCGGCTACGCCGCGCGCGCCGTGGTCGGCGGCGGCGTCGTGGCCGGGCTGTCGGCGCTGGTCGGGTACCTGCGCGCGCGGTACGGGTGGGTGCCCCGGTGCGGCGTCGCCCTGCCCACGTGCGCCGTGCGCGACCTGCAGGCCGCGCTGCAGTCCGTGCTGGTGCCCTGCCTGTGTGAGGTCGTGCCGCCCAGCCTGATTGATGCGCCCGGGTGCGACAAGGCGAACTGCTTCCTGCGGCCCATCGACGTGCCCGTGCCCAACTACCGGGACTGCCCCGTGCGCAACCCGCTGCAGTACCCCGTCAGCCTGTGGCGGCACGTCAGCCCCGTCACCTTTTACGGCGTGATGGCGCCGCTTTTCGGGGACATCAACGCGCTCGGGCTCGCCGACCAGCTGCGCGACGTCAGCCTGGGGCTGCCGCTGGACCCCGAGGCCGTCGTGTGCGAGGTCTACCTGGGGTTCCCGGTGGCGATCGCCATGTTCGCCCTGCTGGGGCCCATCGTGGTGGCCGCCGGCCGGCTCGCCATCGCGCAGCTCGGCTTGATCGGCGCCACCGTCAACATGGGTCTCGTCACCATCGACGCCGTCTCCGGGGTCGTTGACGCCGAAAGCCGCAAGGAGAAGGTGCTGGTCGGCGCGCGCGTGTACCTGAATGTGGTGCTGGTGGTGGTGTACCTTGCCGCCGTCGGCGGCGGCAGCAACCACGCCGTCGGCAACATCGAAGACGCGCAGGCGCTGGCGCTGGCGGTCGCAGTGCTGCACCTGGCGGCGGTGTGCGCCGTGGCGCTGGTGGATAACGGCGAGCCGATGCGGCTGGCGTTTCAGGTGGCGGCCGCGCTGTCGTCCGTCGGCGCCGTGCTGTACTGCATATCGATCGTGGTGCGCGCGTCGTCCGTGTACGTCACGGTCGGCACCAGCATCGACATCATGCTGGCCGTGCTGATGGCCCTGAGCGACTACGAGATGCTGCTGAACGACCGGGCAAGGGACAAGGAGGCCAGGAAGGCCGCCAAGCCAGCCGGTGGCAATGACAAGTAGCGCACGACTACCCACTAGGAGCCTTGTCGTAGCCGCGCCTTGGTCTCACTTTTTCGGAACAATGGGCGACTCCATTGCCGCCATGGCCTTTTACGGCATGGGTGGCGCCGAGTGGGACGCCGCCCCCGAGGCCCAGCGCCGCACCATGCTGGGCACCGTGCCGTACTTTATGCAGATCCAAGTGCACAAGCCCGACCGGCTTGCCCTGCGGGCGCTGCGCACGCCCGAGGAACGGCTGCGCTGGGTCAACGAGTACGCCGACAACGAGGCGCGCCGCGCCGTGTGCCTGATGGAGGTCGACGATCTGGCGACGGTGTGGGCGCGCCTGAATGCCGAGGCGCGCGCCGGGCGACTGGGTCTGGCACCGGAGATGGACCCCGTCGCGCCGCACCACAAGCATCCCCTTTTCGCGACGATGGTCGAGCTGCTGCAGCGCGCGATAGTCACGCTTGAGGTGCACGACGAGCTGGGTGGCACCGGCGCCGACGGCATGTCGCCCCACCAAGTGACGCAGCTGAGAAGCGCCGCCACCAAAGCCGCCGCCGCCAACGTCGCGCATCACGTCCCAAGCGCCGTAATCCAGTTGCTGGAGGCGCTGAAGCCGCAGATGGCCGTGCGGCGATAGCTAATAACAAATACTCTTTTTACTCTTGCTCTTCAACCGCCTGACACAGGATGCCCACCAGATCAGCGCCCTGGTAGCACGGGCCGCCGCGCATTGTGCTGTCCAGGCGCTGCGGCACCGACACGATGACGCGGTTGCCGCACGGCGTGGCCGACTTGATGGCGCACTCCAGGCGCCGCAGGCGACCGGACGCGTCGATGCCTTCCAGCACCACGGGCAACGCCATGTCCACCGGCGCGCCAACGCCCGCCAGCAGCGGGTTGGTGGCGCCGCCGGGTGGCGCCAGCAGCGCGACGATGTACCGGTGGTGCGCGTTCGACATGGCAAGAGCTTTTGGGGAATTGTGTGTCGGCTGCCGTTGTCCGGCACCCCAAGTTGCCAGGCTTTTATTAAAGATACGGATACGGTCACCACCACCACAGCGCGTCGAACTCGGCGTCGCGCACCTGGCTCGGTGGCAGGGACTCGAACGCGTCCCACAGGCGACGGGAGTGCGTCTCCCAGTCGCGCGCGCGCGCCACCAGTGCCGGCAAACCGTGCGACAGGCACGCGTCCCACTCCGCGTCGCACCAGTACCAGAACGACGCAGCGGCTTCCAGGCGCGCGCGCCACGACGGGGTGGCGTCCCGGTGGGCCGCGCTGAGGTGGATGCGCTGCAGCGCGTCGACCAGGGTCTCGCGCGACGTCGCGCCGAAGCGGCTGGATACCAGCACGGCGTTGGCGCGCATGTCGGCGAACGTGTGGTCGGGCTCGGCCGGGTCCGGCACGGCGCCGCAGCCCGGCGGGGTGGCGCCCGGGGGCAGGGTGGCGCCCGACGGCGGCGGCAGAGGCGGCATCGAGGTTGTGTCACAGGCGTCGGGCATCGCAGGATTGTGAGCAGGCGTCGGCTGTTGTCAGCCACCGGGTTTTGCCAGGCTTTTGCCAGGCTTTGCCCAGGCTTTTGCCTAGGATTTGCCCAGGCTTTTGCCCGTATCTTCGTAGCCTACCTGGGCTCATTATTTTCTTCTCCTTTCCTGCACCATGCTGCTGGGATTTGCCGCACGGGGCGCTCCCCGGGCGCCACCTTGCTTGGGCGCCACCCCGCCCCAGTGCGATTCCGCCTTCGATGTCCTGGAGCTGGCCCGCCGCTCCATCCGGTACCTGGAGCTGGACGGCATGGCGCGCGCGCTGCCCGCCGCCGACGACATGGGGCGCCGCCGCATCGCCGTCGACTTGGATGGCTCGCCCGATCGGTGGTACCTGTCCCCCAGCGGCGGCCTGGTCGGCGCGTGGTCCGTTGTGACGGCCGAGCCGGCCCGGCACGGCGCGCCCGGCGTATCCCAACGGTTCCCGTGTGTGTTTGCCGCGACCAAGCACGCCCTGACCGAGATGAACCCCGACGAGGCCGTGCTGATGCCCGATGACGACCCGCCGTTTTGCAGGCCGGTGGTCCGGCCGGTGGCGATTGTACCCGCCGCCGCCCCCGTGTTCACCCGCGTCTCCATCTTCGACGGACAGCCGTGGGACTACGCGTACGACCCGCCGCGGCCGCGCGACCAGACACCCGTGCCGCACATGTACATGGACCTGTATGATGACGACGCGCGCAACGGACGCATGGCGCGCCACCGGATCGACCGCGAAGCGCTGCTGGCCGGGCGGTGCGTGCTGCACCTGCGGTGCGCCGGGCGGAACGTCGTGACTCTGTGCGTTGTCACCAAGTGCGGCGTGCGCATGCTGGGGGTGGTCGCCGCCATGGACCTGGCCGCCGACAGCGTGCTGGGGCTGTACCTGGGGCAGGTGTTTGAGAATGGCCTGGTGCTTGATCCCGACTTTCTGGAGAACCGCGTGGACATGGACATCTTGGTGCTGCACCGGGAGACCTTCGAGAGCGGCGTGCACAGCTGGCGGCAGGAAGAGGTCGTGGCCGAGGACGACGTGGTGGCCGCCTCGTGCCACGTGGCCTACCTGCTGGCGACGTTCTACAACGGGTGCGACAAATCAGCGCCCGACGGCGGCGCCAGCGACGAGAACTGCCTGTGCTCGTCCTACGGCGGCAAGGTGGTCACCACCAAGGCCGTGCGCGCCGGCACCGAGCTGTGCTGGCCGTACAAGGAAAATTACTGGAGCAAGCCGCAGGAAGACGCCGAGGCCGCCATGCGCCGCGCGCGGGCCGTTGAGGCGGCCACCCTGGCCGAGGAAGGCGAGGACTGGGTGCCCGGGTGTCAATAAAGACAATCTTTTCTTTTAATCAGCGGCGGCATCCAGCCACAGCATTGCGTGCAGACCCGCCAGCCACGTGCACAGCCCCAGGCCCCAACCGACGTGAATGTCGGCCGAGCTGTCGTCGTGCACCGCGTGCTGCACGCCGATCACAACGGTGACGAAGGCCGCCATGATCGAGCAGCGCCGGCGAGCGCGCGGCGCCGGCAGCAGCTCCGGCAACGCCAGCACCAGCAGCGCGTTCGCGCCCGCCACCGCGTGCCACGACGCGCCGTTGTACGGCGACCACGCGTAGCCCAGCAGCACGACGGCAACGCAGGCCGCCACGAACATGGTGCGCGCCGGCTGGCCTCCGGGCGGGGTTTCGTTCGGTGCATCCGCAGTCTTGTCCGCATCGGGGTCGACAGCGTTCATTGCCGCGCGGCTCGAAATGCCGCGCGGCGCCGGCGGTTATACCAGCGACAGCAGCCGCGCCGCCGCCCACGCCAGCAGCGCCGCCTCCAGCGCGAGCCAAGCCGGCGCCCCGTTTCGCGCACGGGACGGCGCCACCATCACCCGCACGGCGCGGTCGCCGCAGTCGATCTCGTACCGCACCGCGCCCACGCCCGGCACCGCCGCGCACGACGACACCATGCGGCTCAGGTGCGACCCCGGCACGCTGGACGCGCGCACCACGAACACCAGGTCCGAGCTGGGGGACGACCCGATCCACGACGCGTGGCTCGAGGTCGGTGACGCCGAGCGCAGCGCCGCCAGCACCCGCTGGCCCAGCTGGTCGGTGTTGGTGCCAGCCATGTCCACGGTCCGCCGCTCTGCGGCGACCCGGGATCGCCGCGGCTAATAGGGGTCCGGCGGCGCCAGACGGAGGCGGAGGCCGTAACGGCTGCGGCCGAGGCCGGCGGTGACTGCTGGCGCCCCCGGGAGCCTGTACTTTTGCATGTTGTAATTGCCCATGTATTGTTCGCTGCTGCCAAACTTTTCAATACCAAGGCCCCCGTTAGCCCTTTGTTCTCGTATGTTTGCTGCCATTTGCCGCACGTGGTTGATTGTAGCTTCATCGGTGATGACGTGAACAACGGGCAGATAGCGCGCGGTGTCTTGGGAAGATTTGCCAAGCGTAGTTTTACGCAGTCTCGTTTGTCCCGCCGGTAACAACAGTTTGTAGAATTTCCCGTGTTTCACTGTCTTGAGAGTGTTTGATTTTGGCATCCAGCCATCGTGTAGGTAAGTGTCGTCGACGCGTATGCAATTGACAATAAGTTCGTTACTCAAGTTCCGAATAGCATAGAATATGTAGTAGTCAGCGGATATGACACCCGCACCGGTAACAAGTTGGTTGTTGTTTTGGCTTCGCTTACACTGGAAGATGTGCAGCGCTCGGGAACTTACGACGTTCTTCCATTCTCCGTCTATTACTTCCGTATATGGCGTAAACTGGATCGTTTCGTAGTCAAGTGGTTGATCCAGTAACATGTTCATTATCAACATCTCAACCCCTTCAACTTCTTGAATGCCATAATTCCAAGTGACTCGTAAAACACTATCGTAGCTGCCGTGGCGCGTGATTCTGACCTTAGGCGCATACAGTTGTCTGTCTGGGTACCGAGATCGCCATTTTGCCCTGGCACTTTCTGTGGCTGAATCGTAATATATGCCTGCGTCGACCTTGTCCAACACCACGCTACGGTCGCCATAGTAATGGGGTCCGTACCCTACCGCGTTGCCCGTGATGTAGACCAGTGTTGTTTTAAAACTTTGTTCTCTGTCGACCCTGTATGGATCGTCATAGTAGGCTGCTTCGGCATCATTTTGTTGCACAGGGATGAGACGATTGCGCGCTTCTTGTCTTAGTGCATTGGCCTTAACTTCTGCATCTTCTCTTGCATATTGTTCCTCTTCCCACCACTGCAGATCGCCTCCTTCAGCACGCTTGTAAGATTTGGGCAAATCGCCGGGCATAACGCACCGGGTGAAATCGCAGCGACGCACAGGTGCACGTTTATAGTGCTGGCGTCGGCCCGGGCGGCGCCAGGTGTAACCTGAGCGCATTGATGCCAGCCGCCGGCGGCGACGGGAGGAGCTCTTGCACTCCAGTTTGTTTACCCAAGGAGCTGGCAAAGAAGTCACCCCTTTTGACCCCACCGCCCCTGCAAGCACGCGCTAGCCGGTCGATATCGAAATCTATTAGACCGAGCTCTGTGACCGAAGGCGTGCTGCCATTTATTTCCCGCAGGATGTTATGGAATTTCCCCACGCCGTCGTTGACGGGCTGATCGTCAATCAAATGTATGCAACCTACGTTTTGGTTGTACGCGTAAAATATATAGTAATTCCTATACTTGAAACCTGGGTGATCAATTTTTGCACTACCGATCTGGTAAATGCTCAGCACCTGGTATTTGTCGAGTGTGTCTGACGTAAGTGGATAAAGGAAAAACCTGTAATTGTTTGTTACATATTTTTCTTTTCTTTCAACGTAGGCTCTCCTTGTTATGTTCAAAGTTTGACCACCGTCTGTGGTATTGCGTACAAACCACACTTCGGCCACGCAATCCCCAAATTCATCTCTTGCAAGAGTCTCGCACATAATTCTTCCATTTTCCTCACGATGTCGATAGCAATGTAACGGCATATACGTCCCCTTCTTAATTAGGCTCATTGTACAAGTAACACAGGTAGACACATTCACGCAGGCGCCTGTGTTTATAGGGATGCCGCGATGCAGCACCGGGGTATCAAAAGCGCAATGCAGACGCGACGTCCGTAGGCGGGCTTGTGTCTATGTCTGCGTCGTCGCCGTCTTCCGGTAGGGCTGGCAGCTGCTGCTTGAAGAAATTGCTATTATTACGCAGGTCGCTGATAGGTTCAGGCGGCATGACATCGGTTTCTGCTCCAGAGTCGTAAGGCAATGGTGGCAACGTATCAAGTTGTCTTCGTCTTTTGACCCGTTCTCTGCGTTTATTATTGTACCTTCTTAATTTTTCCGCTGCCTTTTGATACCGCTGAATAGCTCGATTCTGAGCATTAGCTTTGCGATTTACTTCGTGTATATTTAATTCCGCAGAGCCTTCCTTGACGAATTTTTCGTTTTGCGCCTCTTGTTTGGCTGAGTTATGAGCGGCAACAAACAGCGTGGGCCGTTGTCGCTTCTTTGGCCTTACTTCAGCGTCTTCGGCTTTGCGCAGCCGGTCACCTTCCGCGGCCAGTCTGCCCAGAATCTCAGAATCAAACAGGCTCCGGCTCATGGTACAGAGTCTCTTTCACAGGCGTGTCTTGTTTATAGGGATGCCTGGATGCAGAAGTGCAGCACGGGTGCCGACACCAGTGTCGACCGACTACTATTTACACGTTGGTTGCGTCTCGCGCGGCGGCAATGTCGGCCGACAGAAAACGCTCGTTGCCCCACGACAGTAAAGCACGGGGGCGCCCCAAGCGGCTTCGCATGGATTCGTGGCACGGGCACCTGCTGGCGTTTTACAAGTTCATGCAGAAGATGGGAGACACAGCCGGACCCACAGCGTACAACCAGGATTGGCTCAGGAACAAGAACCATGCCTGCAACATCAGCGTCGACACCAACGCAAGCGGCAAGCACTGGGAGATCACGTTCACGCACGATCTGGGCGGCGAGGTGGGTCTGTCCATCTCGCTGATGGCGGACAGGGTCGTGTTCAGCCTGAGCGATTTTTATTATGGCGCCCCCCGGCAGGCGTCTGCGCCGCCGCCACAGCGCAAGTACATGTCGGCGTCCGAGGTCATCGCCAACGGCCTGGGGCTGGCGCACGTGTTCGCAACCGAGCACGGCAAATCGAAGATCGAGTTCGAGGTCGAGGACCGCGCCGCCGTGCAACGGGACGCGCCGCACGGGCTGCTTTGGCTGCACGTGCTGTGGGTGTTGGGCGACGCGACAAAGCTATCGATCTATGATTTGCACATCGATTTGCCCGGGTGGACACGGGGTGACGCACAAGTCGACGTCGTGGACACCGACTATGCAGAGGTGGAACTGGAGCCCTTCGAGGCTGCCGGGGTGTACCGGGAATCTGCCCGGGAAGCCGCATTGGCCCTGGTCTACGACCGGACGCAGCGCAAGCTGACGGCGTTGCAGAAAAACACCTACGTGCAGCGGCTGACCAAGGCGTGGGCCACGCAAAGAAGTGGCCGGAATCCACCGCTCAGGATGATCGAAGAGCAACGGCTCTCCGTGCTTTACGAGCGAGATCGGGGAGATCCTGGCGATCTGGACGACATCGAGTTTGTGACCCATGGAGACACCAAACGCTACCAGGATGCGTGGCTGCGCTTGAGGTTTTGACCCGGGTGTTGCACGGTGGCAGGCGGGGGCGGTCTCAGGTGCTGGTGCATTTTTTTTATTTTTTTTCAATTTTTTTTTTGGTTATTTTTGCACAGCCGCATATACAAGGCTACGGGCGCGAATAGGGGTCCCACATATATGCCAATTAACAAAAATCCGCGTTGGCTGTGTCGCACGTGCGACGTTCGAAAAACAAGGTAGGACATTCGAACGTCGCACGTAGGACAGACGGTTCGAACAGTCAGGTAGGACGTTCGAAACGGCAAGGTAGGACGTTCGAATGACGACCACTTTCGATTTATTATAACACGTTTGGGCTTTTCAGGCGGCGGACGTTCGAATCAGGCACGCCGTGCTACCCTTGGCTGCGTCGGACTGACGTTTAGAACCACGAGCTGCCCACCCGGCGACGTTTGTTGCTCTGCGCCGCCTTTTCAGCCGCAGCGCGACGTTTGGCGGCCTCGCGACGTTCGACTTCGTCCGCCACTTCGTCGCGAAACTTCTTGCGCTCCGCTTTGAACTTTTCATCGTCTTCCTCGTCTTCGCTAGCCGCGTCGTATTCGTCCAAACGGCGCTTGTTGGAAGCGCTCGTCTTTTCCGCTTCATCCAAGCGGCGCGTGTTCGAAGAAATCGTCTCATCCTGGCCGAGAACCACCTGGCGCAGCTTCTGCAGCTCAGCCTTCAGCTCCTTGATGTCGTCCTCCTGGGCGTAGGCCATGTTGCTAGCCTCCGTCGCTTCGCTGCCAGCGCTACCAATAGCGTCCGCCATGTGCGACAGAGCCTTCGAAAAACCGCCAACGGCCTTGTCCAGTGCAACCTTTCCGACCGGCGGGTGAACGTTCGAACTGGTCTGCGGCGCGGCCACCAGGGTGGCGCCCGAGGTCTGCGTCGTCTGAGACATGGTAGAGTAGGGTAGGTGAGAGTTGGTCAGTTAGCTGCTGGGATTTGTGACTCGGAATAGCCAGGCAGCTTTTCCCCGGCGAAAAGCCCGGCGTTCGAAAGAACGTTCTCGGAATAGCCAGGCAGTCCCGTCCCCGCGCACCCGGGCCGCCACAAATCCAGCACAGCGACAGCCGTGCCCACCGCCCGCCAGTCCCAGCGACCCACAGCTCCGGCGCCACCCCAATGGCTCGTACCAAGCAGACCGCTCGCAAGAGCACCGGCGGCAAGGCACCGCGCAAGCAGCTGGCCACCAAGGCCGCGCGCAAGTCGGCCCCGGCCACGGGCGGCCTGAAGAAGCCCCACCGCTACCGCCCCGGTACCGTCGCCCTTAGGGAGATCCGCAAGTACCAGAAGTCGACGGAGCTCCTCATCCGCAAGCTCCCGTTCCAGCGCCTCGTCCGTGAGATCGCCCAGGACATGAAAACCGACCTGCGCTTCCAGTCGACCGCCATTCTTGCGCTGCAGGAGGCCGCTGAAACCTACCTGGTAGGCCTGTTCGAGGACACCAACCTGTGCGCGTTTCACGCCAAGCGCGTCACCATACAGCCCAAGGACATCCAGCTCGCGCGCCGCATCCGTGGCGAGCGCAACTGAGGCCTGAGAATAAAGAACGTTCTGAGAATCTTCTGATAGCCTTGGAATACAAAAAGCAGCAATAAAGCCGCTTTTTAGCCCGTTTTAGCCCGTTTTAGCCCGTTTT
>MDTA01049779.1_pt1 | contig 15421 bp, 15 predicted proteins | sample 811151 | NCBI WGS metagenome assembly MDTA01 (sample SAMN05326648, study PRJNA326480) | marine metagenome | isolation source: seawater | place: Indian Ocean: South | collected 2010 | reverse complement strand
ATGGAACAGCTTATCAAACTGATGTTGGAATGTGCGGTGATTACGATTCTGTTATTGGAACTAAAAAAGAAGAATTTGTTAAAAAATTTGCAACACAAGACACTGAAAGAAAGAGAATACCTCCTGCTAGTGGACCAGGGACTTTATGTGGCGTAATTATTGAATCTCAATCTCAAAATCTTTTAGCAAAAAGCATAACTCCAATAAAAATTGGCGGAAGAATAGGGAATTAATTATGGCGGGGCATAGTAAGTTCAAAAACATTATGTATCGTAAAGGTGCTCAGGATAAAAAAAGAGCAGGTTTATTTTCCAAGTTGTCGAAAGAAATTACTGTTGCTGCAAAGTTAGGTTCTCCTGATCCAGATCAAAATTCTAGGCTTAGATCTGCAATTCAACTTGCAAAAGCATCTAGCTTTCCAAAAGAAAATATTGATAGGGCAATTAAGAAGTCTTCCGAAAAGGAAACGGTTAATTATGATCAAATGAGATATGAAGGATTCGGACCTGGAGGAATTTCTATTATTGTTGAGGCTTTAACAGATAATAGAAATAGAACGGCATCTAATGTTAGATCTATCTTTCAAAAATTTGGAGGAACTTTGGGTGAAACAGGATCAGTTTCTCATTCTTTCAATCATTATGGATTTGTACGTTATAAAAAAGAAATCTCAGATGAGGATGATTTTTTTAATTCTGCAATCGAAATGGGGGCAGATGACTGTTTTTTTGAAGATGATAATTATGAGAGTGTTTGCTCTCCAAATAGCTTATCAATTTTTTATACTGAGTTGGAAAAGAAATTTGGTGAACCTGAAGCGTCAGGCTTTCAGTGGAAGCCTATAAATCTAATTAATATAGAAGGCGATAAACTTAAATCATTATTTAATCTTCTAGAAGAGCTTGAAAATAATGAGGATGTACAGCATGTTTTTTCTAATTTTGAGGCTTCCGAAGAAGAATTAGGAAAACTGCTATAATTTATTCACTTTAAAAATTTATTATTTGAATTACTGTTTAATTAATTAACATTTCTGATTCGTTTTATGTCTGGAAGTTCCCCAAAAAGAAAAGGTGATGGCTATGAAAGAGAGCTTGCAAAATACTTTAATGAAAAGGTATTTGATGGAACTGACCAGGTTCAAAGAATGCCACTATCTGGCGGTGGAGCAATTAAGTCTTCTGGTGGAAGTGATTTAAAGAATACTCCATATATATATGTGGAAGCAAAAAGAACAGAAAAGTTTAAAATTCATGAATCTATGAGGCAAGTGGAAGAGAATATTGAAATTTCAAAGTCAGAAGATATGCCAGTAGTAATAACAAGAAGAAACCGTGAAATAACAGGAAATTCATTATGTGTTTTACGACTAGATAATTTTTTACAACTTTATGAATTACTTATTAAGAGTAGAGAGTGAATGCCGTATTTCAGACAATTTTTAAATATAAATAGAGTTTATGGAATCTGAAGTATTATTAGAAACGAGTCAAATTAATGATGAATTTACACTTTTGTCTTTATTTATTCGTGCCGATATAGTTGTAAAGCTAGTAATTTTTATTCTTTTTGCAGCTTCAATAATCTCATGGACAATTATAGTTCATAAAATTCGATTATTTAAATCTCTTAGAGAGATTAGTAAGAAATTCGAAGAGGAGTTTTGGTCTGGAAGGTCAATAAAAGAAATTTCAAAACAAGCATTAACAATTGAAGATAGTCCAATTAAGTATGTATTTTTAGAAGCTGTAGAAGAAATAGAAAAATCAAATCAAGGCACAAGAAAAGATGTTGACTCTCTATCTTTTAGACTTGAAAAAACAATGGACGCGGCAATTGATTTTCAAACTGAAAAACTTTCTGAGTATTTTAGTTATTTGGCAACTATTGGTTCAACAACTCCTTTCATAGGATTGTTTGGAACTGTCTGGGGCATAATGAATTCATTTCAATCAATAGCAATCTCTAGAAATACTTCACTTGCAGTTGTGGCACCAGGAATTGCTGAGGCATTGTTTGCAACTGCCTTGGGTCTTCTTGCTGCCATACCAGCAGTTATTGCCTATAATATTTTTACAAGTCAAGTGAACGAGGAAAATGCAAGGATGTATAGATTCAAGGAGCATTTTAGTGTTATTTTTTCTAGAGGACTTAGAACATCGAATAAGGTGTGATAGTTTAAAGTGTCCCGTAATATAAAATCTAAACCAATGAGTGAGATTAATGTTACACCATTTGTCGATGTTATGCTGGTATTATTGATAATATTTATGGTTACAGCACCTTTATTGACTGTTGGAGTACAAGTTGATCTTCCAGAAAGCAATGCTGACAGCCTTCAATCTGATAATGAGCCTTTAGAAGTTACAATCAACTCTGAAGGTGAAATATTTATACAAGAAACAAAAATAAAACTTAAAGAACTTGTTCCAAAATTAATTGCCATTACGGATAATAGGCTAGATACAAAAATATATGTTCGAGGTGATGAAATTATTGATTATGGGCGAGTAATGAAAGTACTTGGGGAATTATCTGGATCAGGTTTTTCAAAAGTTGCTTTAATTACAAAACCTCTTATTGAATAAATTGTGATGAATAGAGGGTATGGGTTATTCACTAATAATTTCTTTTGTTCTACATTCAGTGGTGTTTACTGCGACAATGATAGGACTGCCAATATTTAATGAACCTGAACTTGACATTCCTCCAATTATTCAAGTTGAATTAATTGAAATCTCTGAAAAAACCAATGTTCCAGAAATAAGTAAAAAAGAAGAAGTAAAGGTAGAGCCAAAAAAGAAAGAAAAGAAAGAAGAAAAAAAAATAAATCAACCTAAAGTCGAACCTAAAGATGAAAAATCTAATGAAAAAATTAAAGATCCATCAGAAGAGGAAAAAATTGTTAAAGATAAGATTGAAACCAAAATGATCCAAAATATTCCTATACGAAAACCAGAAATAAAGAAAAAAGATAAGTTTGACCCACTTAAACTCGCTGAACTCATAGATAAACAGAAAGATACTGTGGTCGAAAAAGAAGATATTAAAGATCTTGAGTATGAATCGTTAGACAAAACAGATTCAATATCAAAAAAACTGACATTAAGTGAAGAAGATGCAATTAGGGCACAATTTATGAATTGTTGGAGTATTCCTCTAGGAATGCCTTTTGATGAAACGTATATTGTGAAAATAAAAATCTTTTTAAATAAAGATGGATCTTTGTCAAAACCTCCAGAAGTGCTACAACACGAACGTATGAATAAACCAGGTGAGGAATATTTTAGAAGATTAGCTGAAAGTGCGATTAGGGCTGTAAAAATATGCGATCCATTAAAGCAAGTGCCTGATATAAATAGATATGATGACTGGAAAACTCTTCAACTAAACTTTGATCCAAGAGAAATTTTAAGATGATAAAAAAACTTTCCTCAATTTTAGGATTTTTTCTTTTTCTTACTTCTAGCTCATGGTCAATGATTGAAATAGATATTACAGAAGGAAATCGAGAACCTTTGCCGATTGCCATAACTGAATTTTTTTATGATGAATCTGTACAAGAGTTGCTTGAGGAAGTGTCTTCCAATATGAGAACAGTTATTTCAGCAGATCTTGAGAGAAGTGGTTTATTTAAATCTATTGATATGAATGCCTTTATTCAAGAAAATAAGTCGATGCATCTTAAGCCGAGATTTGAAGATTGGCGTTTAATTAAAGCACAAGGATTGGTTACTGGAGATTTGAGTTTAGATGGTGAAAAGTTAAAAGTTGAATTTAGGTTGTGGGATACTCTTGATGAAAAAGAAATAGAAGCTTTAGTTTTAATAACTACTTTGGATAATTGGAGAAGAGTAAGTCATATGATAGCAGATAAAATTTATGAAAGACTTACAGGTGAAGAAGGTTATTTTGATACAAGGATTGTATATGTCTCGGAGGATGGACCAAAAAATAAAAGAGTTAAAAAACTAGCAATTATGGATCAAGATAGTTTCAACCATAGATTCTTGACTAGTGGAAAAGAATTAGTGCTAACTCCAAGATTCAATCCAGTCAGACAAGAAATTACTTACCTCTCTTATTTTAAAAACCTTCCAAGAGTTTATTTACTAAATATCCAAACGGGAATTCAAGAAGTTGTAGGTGATTTCCCTGGAATGACATTTGCTCCAAGATTTTCACCTGATGGAAATAAAATTATTATGAGCTTAGCGCGTGAAGGAAATTCAGATATTTATGTAATGGACTTAGTGACAAGAATTGTTGAGAGACTTACTGATAACCCTGCAATAGATACTTCGCCAAGCTATTCACCTGATGGCCAAAGAATTACGTTTAACTCTGATAGAGGAGGTTCTCAGCAAATTTATGTAATGGATAGCAACGGTCGTAATCAAAAAAGAATTTCAAAAGGAACAGGCAACTATGCTACACCTGTTTGGTCACCAAGAGGAGACTTAATAGCTTTCACAAAAAATTTTCAAGGTCAGTATTTCATAGGTGTTATGAGAGTGGATGGGACTGGAGAAAGACTTTTAACTGAAAATTGGTACCAAGAAGCACCATCATGGTCTTCTAACGGAAGAGTACTCATCTTTTACCGTGAAACAAAAGCTGATGATCAAGGTAAAGGTCATTCTTCTTCTATATGGTCAATTGATTTAACAGGATTTAATGAAAGAAAAGTTTCTACCCCAAGTGATGCATCAGACCCCTCCTGGTCAAAATTGATACAATAAACTCAATAAAATAGCTGATTTCCAGAAGATTTTGCTTTAAATTTTATTCTAGACTTGTACTCTTTATAACAATAGAGTATTTAAGTTTGGGCTTACAACAAAAAAACTGGAGTTTTGCAATGATATTCAATTTTAATTATTTAAGAAGATATATTTTAGTTATAGCTATGTCTTTAGTTTTAGCTGCTTGTGCTACCGCACCTAAAGAAACTGCTTCGACTACATCAACATCATCATCAAGTTCTTCATCAGAGGTTTCAAAACCACAAGTTGTAGATGGAGTTTATGTAGGTTCTGATACAGTTGAAATGTTAGCTGTAAATGTTCCTGATCGAATATTTTTTGCTTATGACAGTTACTCGTTAACATCTGATGCTCAAGACACACTTGCAAAACAAGCCAAATGGTTAAAAGCTAATGGATCTGTTACTATATCAATTGAAGGCCATGCGGATGAAAGAGGCACTAGAGAATATAACTTAGCTCTTGGAGATAGAAGAGCTAATGCTGCAAAAGACTTTTTAATGGCTCAAGGAATAAGTTCTAACAGAATTACTACTATAAGTTTTGGTAAAGAAAGACCTGTTAATGCTGCTTCAAATGCTACAGCATGGGCTCAAAATCGTAGATCTGTAACAGTAAGAACTAATTAATAATTATAAAATTATTTTTTTGTTCGCCTTTTTTTAGACAAAAAGGTTAGATTTATCTATTGTCTAATATGTTATATAGATTCATAAAATTATATTCCTTACTAATACTTTCTTTGGTTTTAAGTACTTTTTTTGTTCAAGCTGATACAACCCAGGATTTAATTAATAAATTAAATACTATAGAAAGTAGGATTAAGGTTCTAGAAAAAGCAACTTTTAATAAAACTACTTCAGGTTTAGAGGAGAATGTGAGTGTGGATGACTATCAATCAGTTCTTACAAGGCAATCCATACAAATAAATGAACTTCAGACTGAAATACAATCACTCACCGCTCAACTCGAGGAAGTTTTATTTACTCTTCAATCAACTATTAATAATTTTAATACATTCAGAGAAGATACAGAATTTAGGTTCATAGATGTAAACAATAAAGCAAATGAACTAGAAAAGGTTCAATCTCTAAATCTTAGTCAAAATTCTGATGAGATGGCAATTGTAAGTGAAGATATTCAAAATAGTTTAGAGCCACAAAGTTTAGGAACCTTAGAAATTCCAATAGAAACTACAACTGAAGACTCCCCGTTTGAAATAAAGTTGTCAGATCAAGGAGAGGATCAACAAGAAATTATTAATACCATTTCCCAAGACAGCCCTGTATTAGTTGAAGAACAGTTACTTACATTGAATATTCTTCCTGAAGGAGATGAATTGGGACAGTACCAATATGCTTATAACTTATTAAAACAAGGTGATTATGAGACTGCTGAAAAAGCATTTATGGAGTTTATTGCAGTTGGTTCTGACAAAAAACTTTTAAGTGATTCAAATTGGTGGTTAGCAGAAACTTATTATGTTCGTGGAAACTATAAAGATGCTGCAAAAAGTTATCTAAATTTATATCAAAATTATCCTGAAGCCCCAAAAGCTCCCAAGGCGCTTCTCAAATTAGGAATATCACTGGTTAATATGGATCAAAGGGAGCAAGGGTGTGTGACGTTTCTAGAATTACAAGAAGCGTTTCCTGCAGCAGAAGAGACGATACTTCAAAGAGGAATTTTAGAAGTCCAAAAAAATGGCTGTCAAGTTAGTTAAGCCTATAAATTATAGATCTACGGCAAATATAACTGCATTAGATTTTCAAAACATAATGCGAAATCTTAAAATTTGTAAAGATTTTGCTGTAGCTATATCTGGTGGACCAGACAGTTTAGCATTAGTTTTATTATCTGATCAATATGCGAAGGACAATAGATTAAAGTTTACAGCTATCAGCGTTGATCACTCATTACGTTCAGACTCAAAAAATGAAATTAAGTGGATAGAAAGATTAATGAGAAAATATAAAATTAAATTTATATCCTTAAAAGTAAAAGGTCAAAAACCTAAATCGAATGTGATGTCTTATGCTAGGGACAATAGATACAGTCTTTTAACTCAACATTGTAAAAAATCAAAAATTACCTTTTTGTTAACTGCCCATCACTTAGATGATGAAATTGAAAATTTTTTTATGAGGCTAATTAGAGGCAGTGGAATTAAAGGACTCTCTTCTTCAAGTGTAAAACATACTCATAGAAAAAGTGGTGTTAAAATTATAAGACCACTCTTAAGCTATTCAAAAAAAACTTTAATTAAGTATTTAGCTCATAAGAAACAAAAATATATTTTTGATCCTACAAATAATGATAAAAGGCATGATAGATCAAGGATCAGATTATTAACATCTAAATTAATCTCTGAAGGATTAAATAAATCAAGATTGGCAAATATTATTGATAATCTAAAAAAAGCAGAGTTCGCTATTCAAAGCTCTCTTTCAGGACATGTTAAAACTCTAGTTAGAATAAGAGACAAGTCACACATAGTGATAAGATTAAAAGGCTTTATTAAATTGCCAGAAGAATTTCAATTTAGGATAGCTGCTAATATCTTAGAGTATGTCAGCCAAAAAAATAAAAAACCCAGAGCTAAGTCGGTTTTAAACGTTATGGAAAAAATAGCTTTAAAAGATTTTAGAGGAATGACCGTTCATGGGTGCACTATTGTCAAAAAAGAGAACGAAATTATTTTATTTCAGGAAAGAGGAAGGATTAATAAAACTGGCAAAAAACAGCCATTAGTTCATTTCACTAAGAAAGGCATTTCAGATTTATTCATCTAACTAATTGATTATTAGTCATAATATTTTATTCTTTCTATTCTTGTATGATTATAAATAGTAATTATTTAATATATATACTGCTAACTTATTAATTATATTTATGAATTTAAGAAATATCATCCTCTGGATTTTTATAGCACTTATTGTATTCGGCTTATTTAATTTATTTAATAATGCTACGGAAAATAATAAAAGTGTTCAGTTAACATACTCTCAATTTTTAGATGAAGTTGAGGTAGGTTCGATAAAAGATGTTGTTATTAAAGGTAATAATATAACTGGATCTTATGAAGATGGGCGAAGTTTCAAAACCTATGCCGCTAACGACCCTACACTTGTAGATAGATTAAATGAAAGAGGGGTTAATATTTCTGCAGCGCCTCTGGATGATGGTTATCCATCAATTTTAGGTATTCTTATTTCTTGGTTCCCGATGCTTCTACTTATAGGCGTATGGATATTTTTTATGCGACAGATGCAAGGTGGAAAAGGTGGTGCAATGGGGTTTGGTCGCTCAAAAGCAAAGCTATTAACTGAAAATAAAAACAAAGTTACATTTAATGACGTTGCAGGAATTGATGAAGCAAAAGAGGAACTAGTTGAAATAGTGGAGTTCTTAAAAGATCCTAGAAAGTTTCAAAAACTTGGTGGTAGAATTCCTAAAGGTGCATTATTAATCGGTCCTCCGGGCACAGGTAAAACCCTTTTGGCAAGAGCAGTAGCTGGAGAGGCAGGTGTGCCATTCTTTACTATTTCAGGTTCAGATTTTGTTGAGATGTTTGTCGGAGTAGGTGCGTCAAGAGTAAGAGATATGTTTGAGCAGGGAAGAAGAAATGCTCCTTGTATAATCTTTATAGATGAAATAGATGCAGTTGGCAGAAGTAGAGGAGCAGGTCTTGGTGGGGGTAATGATGAAAGAGAACAAACTTTAAATCAAATTTTAGTTGAAATGGATGGCTTTGATACTCAAGAAGGTATTATTTTAGTAGCTGCAACAAATAGACCGGACGTACTAGATCCTGCATTATTAAGACCTGGTAGATTTGACCGTCAAGTAGTTGTTCCAAATCCTGACATTCTAGGCCGAGAAGCTATACTTAAGGTTCATATTAAAAAGATTTCCGTTGCTCCTGATGTAGATATTAGAACAATAGCTAGAGGCACTCCTGGATTTTCTGGTGCAGATTTAGCTAATATAGTTAATGAATCAGCTTTACTTGCTGCTAGAAAGAATAAAAAAATTGTTACAATGGTTGATTTTGAAGAAGCTAAGGACAAAGTTATGATGGGAGCCGAAAGAAGATCACTTGTCATGACGCAAGAGGAAAAAGAACTGACTGCTTACCATGAGGGAGGACATGCGATAGTTGCCCTAAACCAGTCCGCATCAGATCCTATTCATAAGGCTACAATTATTCCAAGAGGCCGAGCTCTTGGAATGGTAATGAGACTGCCTGAGAGGGATCAATTATCTCTACCCAGAGAAAAAATGTTTGCTGATATTACTGTTGCAATGGGGGGCAGAGTAGCCGAAGAACTAATTTTTGGAGAGAAAAAAGTAACATCAGGAGCATCTTCTGATATTGAGATGGCAACAAAAATGGCTAGGAACATGGTTACAAAATATGGAATGAGTGAAAAACTCGGCCCTATTCAATATGGAGAGAATGAAGAAGAGGTTTTTTTAGGTAGATCGGTCCAAAAACATCAAAATGTTTCAGAGGAGACAGCCAAATTGATAGACTCTGAGATAAGAACGATTGTTGAAACTTGCTATGATCTGGCAAAAAATATTTTGACTGATAAAAAAGATGATCTTCATAAATTAGCAAAAGGCCTAATTGAATATGAAACTCTTACGGGAGAAGAAATTACTGCTTTATTGAAAGATGGAGTTATAAATAGACCTGATCCTGAAGAAGAAATAAAAAATGCAGGCGCTTCTGTTCCGAAAAGTGGCAAAGCAAGTAAACCAAATTTATCACCCGGTTTAAAACCTAAACCACAGACAAGTTAATATCTCTATAATGAGACTGTCACGTAACGTATCTAAGTTTTACGTACGTCCGATATTTAGTAGAAAAAAATCAAATTCTATTTTATTAGGATCTTCTAAATTATATTTTTCTGAATTTGAGTTAATCGAAAGAAATAAAAACAAGATAAAGAAAAAAGTTATATCGCTAAGTGACATAGAAATTCTTCCTCAGAATATTGCTAAAATAGTAAAAGAAAAAATTAAAAAGATAAAAAAACCACTATCAAAGGCTAGTAGAATAAATTTTAAAAAACCCTGCATCATGGGAATATTAAATGTTACGCCTGATAGTTTTTATGACGGAGGAAATTATATATCAAAAGATTCTGCCATCTCTCAATTCATGAAACTAGTAAAGGAAGGAGCAGATATAATTGATATAGGAGGAGAATCTACTCGTCCTGGTGCAAAAAAAACTCCTATTAAAGAAGAAATTAGAAGAGTAATCCCAATATTAAAATCAATTCAAAAAAAGAATGTGCCAATTTCACTTGATAGCAGAAAACCTGAAGTTATAGCTCAAGCTTTAAAAGTAGGAATTAATTTTGTAAATGATGTATCAGGATTAAGATATAGCAAGAAAACATTTCATCTTTTAAAAAGAAGTAATTTACCTTTCATTATTATGCATTCAATTTCAGATCCAAAAAATATGCAGAGAGATATTAAATACGACGATGTCTTATTAGATGTCTACGATTTTTTTGAATTACAAATAGAAAAATGTAAAAAAAACTCAATCAATTTAAATAATATAATTATAGATCCAGGCATTGGTTTTGGTAAAACAGTGAAACAAAATTTGAAGCTTCTTTCCAATATTTCATTGTTTCATTCATTAGGATTTCCCATACTTGTAGGAGCTTCAAGAAAAAGTTTTATTGGCAAGTTGTCTAAAAATACTTTAAACAATGATCGGCTTGGTGGTTCAATTGCAGCAGTGCTATATGGTTCTACTCAAGGAGTTCAAATCTTTAGAGTTCACGATGTTCATGAAACTATCCAAGCAATTAAAATATTTTCTAAGATTTGATTAATGAAAAAAACTTTTTTTGGAACAGACGGAATAAGAGCTGAATCAAATAGTCCTATTTTAAATGGAAGGACCATGATGAAGCTTGGAATGGCTTTAGGTAAGCATTTTACCAATGGAAATCATCGTCATACAGCAGTTATAGGAAAGGATACGAGATTATCAGGGTATATGATTGAACAAGCGGTTACTTCTGGGCTCCTTTCTATGGGCATGGATGTTTTTCTTTTTGGACCTCTTCCAACACCAGGAGTTGCAATGTTAACTAAGTCAATGAGAGCAGATTTAGGCATTATGATTACTGCATCACATAATAAATTCACAGATAATGGATTAAAAATATTCGATAAAAACGGAAATAAGTTATCTGATGAGATTGAATTAGAGATTGAGTGTTTAATGGATACTCGACTTGAAGAAAATTTAATAGAACCAGAAAAAATTGGAAGAGCCAAAAGACTAGATGATGCAAATGGAAGGTATATAGAATTTTTAAAAAATACTTTTCCTTCAAAGCAACGACTTGAAGGTTTAAAAATCGTTGTTGATTGTGCCAACGGTGCTTCTTATTTGTCAGCTCCTATAGTTTTGTGGGAATTGGGAGCTGAAGTTATTCAGATCGGGGTCAAGCCAGATGGTTTAAACATAAATAAAGAATGTGGATCTACAGATACGAATCTCCTGTCTAAGAAAGTTAGAGAGAATAACGCTGATATTGGGTTAGCACTTGATGGTGATGGTGATCGTTTAATTATCTGTGATGAAAATGGAGAAATTATTGACGGTGATCAAATTCTAGGATTACTCGCACTTCATCTAAAAGAAAATAATAGTTTAAAAAATAATAAAGTAGTTGGAACTCTAATGACTAATGTAGGTTTAGAAAATAAATTAGGAGATAACTCAATTCGTTTAATTCGTGCCCCTGTTGGCGATAGATATGTAAAAGAAGAAATGTTGAAAAGAGAACTTAATCTTGGTGGAGAACAATCTGGACATATAATTTTAAAGGACTTTACTTCATCTGGAGATGGAATTGTTGTAGCCTTGCAAGTTCTATCTATTTTAAAAGAGAAAAAACTCAAGGTAAGTAACTTACTTGATATCTTCCAACCAGCGCCACAAAAATTAATGAATTTTAAAGTTAATTCAAAAGATGTTTTAGATATGGAAGATACAAAGCAGTTTCTATCTGATTGTAACAAGAAAATTCAGGATCAAGGAAGAATTGTTGCAAGAATGTCTGGTACAGAGCCACTTTTAAGGGTAATGATAGAATGTAGTGAACAAAGCAAACTTAACGAATTGTCAGATAATATAAATAATCATTTTTCAAAACTATAATTTAAGGAACTTTGGATGACAGGTATTGTAGTAGTTGGTTCTCAGTGGGGAGATGAGGGCAAAGGTAAGATTGTTGACTGGCTTTCAAGTCAAGCTGATGTTGTTATTAGATTCCAAGGAGGTAACAACGCTGGCCATACACTTGTTATTAATGGAGAAACCTATAAATTAAATATATTACCTTCAGGCATTTTACGTGAAGATAAAATTTCAATTATTGGTAATGGAGTTGTATTAGACTTAGGTGCTTTAAAAAAAGAAGTTGAGAGTTTAAGTGAAAGAGGAGTTAAGATATCTCCTAATAATTTATATATTTCTGATCGAGCAACAATTATTTTGCCTATTCATCAAAAACTAGATGAATTAAGAGAAAATAATAATCTAATTAAAATTGGTACAACTAAAAGGGGAATAGGACCTGCTTATGAAGATAAAGTTGGAAGAAGAGCATTAAGATTATGTGACCTCTTTGACAAAGAACATTTGAGTAATAAAGTAGAGTTACTTCTAAATCATCATAATGCTTTAATGAGAGGGTTTGGAAAGGAAGAGTATCGAATAGATGATGTTGTAGATAATATTTTTACATTAGGACAATTTGCTCAACAATATACAAAATCTAATCAAGAAATATCAAGTGAGGTTGAAAATAATAAGCAAAAGATTCTTTTTGAAGGAGCTCAAGGTTTTTTACTTGATATCGACCATGGAACTTATCCATATGTAACATCATCAAATGTTCACGCAAGCTATGCATCAATTGGGAGTGGATTATCACCTCAATTAATAGACCATGTTTTAGCAATAACAAAAGCTTATACAACTCGAGTTGGAAACGGACCTTTTCCAACAGAATTAGATGATGAAATAGGGAACAAACTCGGAGAAATAGGTAAAGAATTTGGAACTGTGACCAATAGAAAAAGAAGATGTGGGTGGTTTGATGCTGTTCTTGTTCGTCAGGCATTAGTTCAATCTGGTGCTACTGGAATAGCTTTAACCAAAATAGATGTTCTAGATACATTTGAAGAAATTAAGGTTTGTATAGGATATAATTTAAATGGCCAGCAAATTGAATATTTTCCAAGCTCTGAGTTTGATCAAGATAAAATAGAGCCAGTATATGAGAGTTTTAAAGGTTGGAATTCAACTACGACTGGTATTAATGATTTCAAAGATTTACCTGAGCAGGCACAAAAATATATTAGTCGAATTTCAGAGCTAACTAAGACAAAAATAGACCTAGTTTCTACAAGTCCAAAACGTGAAGATACTATTCTGATAAATAAATTATTCGATTAAGCTTGAATAAGCTTTCTTTCTTTAGCTAAATTTAGCATTTCCATTTGAAGTTTTTGAAATGCTCTTTCTTCAATCTGTCTAATTCTTTCTCTACTGATCTTATATTCTTTACTCAATTCATCGAGAGTTTTTGGATCTTCAGAAAGTTTTCGATCTCTAATAATTTTCTTTTCTCTATCATTCAAAATATTTATTGCTTTAGAAAGAAGTTCTTTTCTTTTACTTATTTCCTCATTTTCAGCTATCTTAATTTCATGGTCTGCATCTTCATCTACTAACCATTCCTGCCACTCTTCTTCACCTTCTGCACTAACAACGGCATTTAAAGAATAATCATTTCCTGACATTCTTCCTTCCATTTCAGTAACTTCTTTTTCTGATACATCTAATTTTTCTGCAATTTCTTTTACCTGATGAGGTTTAAGATTTCCGTCACTATAATCAGACAATTGATTTTTAAGTTTTTTTAAATTAAAAAATAATTTTTTTTGAGCTGCAGTTGTTCCTATCTTAACTAAGCTCCAAGACTTAAGTACATATTCTTGGATAGCTGCCCTGATCCACCACATTGCATATGTCGCTAATCTAAAGCCTTTATCAGGATCATATTTTTTAACTGCCTGCATTAATCCTATGTTTCCTTCTGAGATTAACTCTGTAACAGGCAAGCCATAACCTCTGTATCCCATTGCAATTTTAGCAACTAATCTTAGGTGACTTGTCACAAGTTGATGAGCAGCACTTGTATCTCCTTCATTTCTCCATTTATTAGCAAGATTAATTTCCTGCTTTTCTGTAAGCATCGGAAATTTTTTAATTTGCTGAAGGTAATGAGTTAAGCTGCCTTCATTAGATAATGCTGGTAAACTAGGTTTGTTGTTCATATTAGTTAGATATGGATTTTTTAGTTAATTTCAACCTTCAGCTTTTAATCGAATTAATTAGATTGCTCAAGTAAACTGGCATAACTGATTGAAAAACCATATTTTTTTCTTTTCTTGGATGATAAAACCCAAGATATTGAGCGTGAAGAGCTTGACCTGGTAGGTTATTAATCTGCTGAATACAATCTTCACTTAGAGACTTTAATTTTTTAGCAGGAGATCTGCCATAAACTTTATCTCCAAGGATAGGATGACCTTTTTCACTTAAATGTACTCTTATTTGATGAGTCCTTCCTGTCTCTAATTGACATTCTGCTACAGTCACAATTTTATTATTTTTTTTATTTTTAAGAGTCTTTAAAGTTTTATAATGTGTAATAGCTTGTTTACCTTTTAATTTTGACGATTTCATTTTTTTTCTATTACTATCACTTCGTGAAATCAAACTACTAATAGTTCCTTTAAGAGGAGAGAGAACACCCCAGCAAATTGTAACATACTTTCTTTTTATGGAGTGATTTGAAAATTGTTTAGAAAGATTTGCATGGATAAAATCATTCTTAGCAACAACAACCAATCCACTTGTATCTTTATCAATTCTATGAACAATCCCAGGTCTTTGGTTTTCTCCAACAAATGAGAACGATTTTCCACAATGATTAATCAATGCATTTGCTAGTGTTCCTGATTGATTTCCAGCACCTGGGTGCATAACTAATCCAGCAGGCTTGTCAATTACAATTAAGTCTTTGTCCTCATAGACAATGTTTAATTTAATATTTTCACCTTTTAAATATGTTTCATTTTTTATTTCTTCAATAACTCTAATTTTGTCATTTAATGTTATTTTATAATCTGGGTCTTTATTTATTCCATTGACTAAGACTTTTTTCTCATTAATTAAAAATTTAATTTTTGAACGACTTAATTGAGATAAGTTGAGGCTAATATACTTATCTAGCCTTATTCCTACATACTTGTTTGCATTGACTTTATATTCATAGATCATTATTAGTATTTTAAATGAACCAGAGAATTTTACTATTTATAGTTATTTTTTTAGGATTTCTGATTGTTGTTGGTACAACTGTGATAATTACAACGGTTATTGAAAGATCAGGAAAAGTTGATTTTTTTCCTAAAGATAATAAAACCATTCAAGAAATAACCGCTGAATATTGTAAGGATTGGTCTGAAACAAGTATTAAAAATATTTCAGAGAATAAAATCGCTTTAGAGTGTGAATTTGGAATAGAAATTAT
>MDTA01157526.1_pt1 | contig 15425 bp, 18 predicted proteins | sample 811151 | NCBI WGS metagenome assembly MDTA01 (sample SAMN05326648, study PRJNA326480) | marine metagenome | isolation source: seawater | place: Indian Ocean: South | collected 2010 | reverse complement strand
GTTTGGCATATTCCAGAATTCTTTGAATTATTAACTCAACAACAAGAAGAGTTTGATAAAGCAATTACTGGTCAACAAGATGCTAAAACTACTCTGGATAATATCGCTGAGTTCCAACAAGAATTGTTGGAAGAAGTTGATAGAATTCAATAAATTTTATTTTAAAAAGCCCAATATGAATATTGGGCTTTTTACTTAAATTATCCTATAAAGATTAATAATTATGAATAGAAGTAACGGATTTCTTAGTTGGTTGATGGATCCAAAAAGACGAGGTCCGATGCTTATAGCTCCCGCAATAATTGTTCTTTTACTTGTAAATATTATTCCATTAATGTGGTCATTTGGTCTTAGTTTTTTTAAATATAGAGCCAATACTTTAAAACTTCCAAAATTTAGCTGGTTTTACAGTTATGAAAAGGTTTTAACTAAAGATAATATTTGGGAGTCTCTTCAAACTACAGCGATTATTGTAGCTGGTAGTGTTGGTGTACAAATGGTTTTAGGATTTTTACTCGCCTTATTGTTTGCGAAAGCATTTCCATTACGAAGAATTCTTTTAATGTTTGTTTTAACACCAATGATGTTAAGTAATGTTGCTGTAGCAATATATTTTAAATTATTCTATGAACCTGAGTTTGGTCTTTTAAGCCAATTTGTCCAATCATTTATTACTGGTGAGATGTATGTTTTATTAGCAACACCTGCTGGTGCTCTTATAGGTGTTATTTTTGCTGATGCTTGGCAATGGACTCCTTTCGTAATGTTACTTGTTTTAGCTGGCTTGGTAAGCGTACCTAAACATTTATATGAAGCTGCTGAAATTGATCGAATGAGTTGGTGGAGAAAGTTTACAACCATAACATTTCCATATGTTAGAAGTTTATTACTTTTGGCAGTTTTATTTAGAACAATTGAGACAGTCAAAATTTTTGACTTGGTATTTATTTTAACAAATGGTGGACCAGGTACAGCTACTGAAACGATTGGTGTATTAGTTTATCGAACTGCATTCCAATTTTTTAGAACAAGTAATTCTGCTGCAATGGGATACATTTTATTATTTGCAGTAATTGTTCTTACTAGTTTATATTTGTATGTAATTAAACAAAGAGAAAGTGAGGAGATGTGAAAAAAAGAGCTATAGGTGAAGCTGGTTGGCTATATACAGGATTTGCAGCAGTTGTTGGCTTTATTTATTTTTTTCCTGTCCTCTTTATAATTTTAACAGCATTTAGATCAAGAAGCGATACTCTTGCAACGCCACCGAAGTGGTTTTTTACACCAACTTTTGAAAATTTTTATCACATATTTTTTAGAAGTATGTCCAACAGTACAGAGTACGTCGCTACTGGTTTTCATGTTTATTTCTTCAATAGTATTTATATTTCTGGAATGAGTGTTTTGCTTGCATTAATAATTGGAACTTTAGCTGCTTACGGATTTTCAAGACATCCTCTTAGAGGCAATGATACGTATTTATTTATTATACTCACTACAAGAATGCTGCCACCAATAATAGTAATAGTGCCAATTTTTTTAATATTTAGAATTACAGGCTTAGCTGGTACTTATACTGGTATTATACTTATGTATACTGCTTTTAATTTACCTTTTTCTATATGGATGATGAAAAGCTTCTTTGATGAATTAAATACAGAAATTGAAGATGCATCGAGAATGGATGGTGCTTCTGAAAGATCAGTTTTCTTTGGTGTCTGTATTCCTCAAGTATATGCAGGATTAGCAGCCACATCTGTTTTTGCTTTAATATTAACTTGGAATGAATTTTTATTCTCATTATTACTGACAAATAAATTAACCCGAACAATGCCACCGGCAATGGCAAGGACAATAGGTGGAGAAATAAATGTAGATTATGGTCTTCTTGCGGCTATGATATGTTTATTTATAATTCCTATTTTCTTAATCACTTATCTTCTTCAAAATCAACTTTTAAGAGGTGTAACATTTGGAACAATTAAAAAATAATGTCTACTATTGAATTACATAACCTTACTAAAGCATTTGGCGAATTGATAGCGGTAAATGATGTTTCTCTGAAAGTTGAGGAAAATGAAGTGCTTTGTTTATTAGGACCTTCTGGTTGTGGTAAAACAACCACTCTTAGAATGGTGGCTGGTCTTGAAGTAGCAACTTCTGGAGACATATTTATAGCTAATAAAAATGTTAATAATCTTGATACGCGTGATAGAAACTTAGCAATGGCGTTTCAGTTTTATGCACTGTACCCTAGTTTAACAGTTGCGGAAAATCTTGCAAATCCTCTTCATGCTGAAAATCTCTCTACAGAAGAAGTAAGAAAAAAAATTTTTGAAATTGCAGATATTCTTCAATTACGCGATATCATTAATAGAAAACCCCATCAATTAGCTGAAGGAGAAAAGCAAAGAGTAGCAGTTGGTAGAGCAATTATTAGAGATCCTGAGTGCTTCCTTTTTGATGAACCATTAAGTAGATTAGATGTACAACTCAGAGAGCAAATGAGGGGCCAGATAAAAGAAGTTTTATCCAATTTAAAAAAAGCTACAGTAATAGTAACTCATGATCAGTTAGAAGCTCTCACAATGGCAACAAAAATTGCAGTGATGAGAGATGGCTTTATTGAACAAGTTTCTTCTCCTCATGATATTTTCGCTAAACCAAATAATACTTTTGTGGCAGGATTTATTGGTACTCCACAAATGAATATTTTAGATTGTAAAATCAGCAATGCAAATTCATCAGTTGTTAAAATTAATACTTTGGGTCAAGAAATAGAAATTGATTTTCAATCTCAATTAGATTTAAATGTAAATGATGATTATTATTTAGGTATTAGACCAAGAAGTTTTGAAATTGTTAATGATAACTCTTCGGATAGTTTTTCTGGTCAAGTAGATCTGATAGAAAATATGGGCGCTGAAGTTTTAATTCATATAAAAATAAATGAATCTACTTTTAGATCTGTGCAAAACAAATCTCATCAAATAAAAATTGGAGAAACTATAAATTTAAAACCTAAAAAAGGTCAAGTCCACTTATTTAATAAAGAAGGAAAGGTAATTCGTAATGAATAAATCTAACAGTGGAGGTCTTACAAAAAAACAAGCTAAAGTTGTTGAAAGAATAATAGTTGGTTTTAGTATTCTTTCATTGATATTTTTGTTTCAACCATTTTCAATGACTCTATATAGTATAGGATGCATTGCTGTTGTTGTAGGAGGTTTATCTTTTAATTTAGTTCCTTTATGCGTTGAAGGTGTAAAAGCTTCTCAACTAATAAAAATTGGGATTATTATTTTTATAATTTTAATAATTGTTGCAATAGTAGCTATAGGTTCTGCTGAACTATATTCATGGTATCTAGCAAGTTCTAGATAAACATCTTTGAGTTTGATGATTATTAAAACCTCAACTCAAAAATTAATTTAAAAATGCGATTTAATCTTAAAAATAAATATATAGCAGTAACAGGTTCCGGAAATGGAATTGGAAGAGCAGCTTCTATTATGCTAGCTAAAGAAGGTGCTATAGTGATAGGAATCGATAAAGATAAAAATTCTTTGTCAAAATTGAAATTAAAACTTAAAAAAAATTTAATTATTAAAAATTTAGATTGCACAAAACCAAAACAAATTAATACAATTCTTAAGAATATAAAAAAATTAGACGGATTAGTTAATTGTGCTGGAATTGTTCCTCAAGGAAATATAATAAATTGTAGTGAGAATGAATGGCAAAATGTAATAGATACAAATTTAACTTCAGTTTATCTAATGACTAGATATTTTATTCCAATATTTATAAAACAAAAAAAAGGAACTATAGTAAATATTTCATCAGTTGCTTCCTCAATAAAGGTTGTTCCTAGAAGATTTGCTTACTCAGTAACAAAGGCTGGTATAATAGGTTTAACTAAATCTATTGCAGTAGATTATGCAAAAAAAGGAATACGATGCAATGCTATATGTCCTGGGACAGTCGATACCCCAACTTGGAGAAAAAGAGTTTTAAATTCTAATAATCCAGCTCAAAGTAGAAAAGATTTTAATTCTCGTCAAATTATTTGTAGGGTAGGCAAGCCAGAAGAAATTTCAGATTTAATAGCTTTTTTATCAAGTGATAGATCTTCTTTTGTAACAGGATCGATTTATAATATTGATGGCGGTATGAGCTTATAATGTTGGGTAAGGATATTTTTAATTCAATAGATAATATTCAAACTATTATTAATCAGAATAAAGATGAAATAGAAAAATTAGATCAAGAAATTGGTGATGGTGATCATATATTTAATATTATAAGGGGATTAGAAGAAATTTGTAAATTAAAAGATACGTTAATTGAAGAACCTGCAGATCAAATATTTAAACAACTTGGAATGAAAATTATGACCACTGTAGGAGGCTCTTCGGGAGCTTTATTTGCTACACTATTAATAGGTATGTCAAAAAAATATAATAACCAATTAAATAATGCAATTAATTTGGCTAATATGTTTACTGAAGGAGTTGAGTCAATGAAAAAAAGAGGTAAATCTGATATTGGGGAGAAAACAATGCTTGATGTATTAGTTCCAGTTTCTGATGAACTCCAAAAATTAAAAAATCAGGAAAATGTAAAAAAAATTGCTGAACAAATAAAAATTATTGCTGAAAAAGGCATGCTTGCAACTAAAGATCTTGTAGCAACAAAAGGGAGAGCATCATTTCTTGGAGAACGTGCTATAGGACATATTGATCCTGGTGCTAGATCTTCTCAATTAGCTATTGAAGCAATTTGTAATACAATTATAAATAAATAAAAATGAAAAAATTTATTAATAATGTTGATGATATTCTCTTGGAAAGTTTATCAGGTTTTGGAGATGCACATAATGATATTTTAGAATTTAAAACTAATCCAGATTTTATTGCACGAAAAAAAATATCTTCCAGTCCTAAAGTTGTATTAATATCTGGAGGGGGTTCTGGACACGAACCTCTTCATGGTGGTTTTGTAGGATATGGTATGCTCGATGCCGCATGCCCTGGTCAGGTATTTAGTGCTCCGACCCCAGACCAAATGGAAGCGGCTGCGAATCATGTTCACTCAGGAAAAGGAGTTTTGTTTATTGTTAAAAATTATTCTGGTGACATCATGAATTTTGAAATGGGTGCTGATATGATAGATATAGAACATCAAACTATCATTGTTAATGATGATGTTGCTGTTGAAGATTCAACTTTTACAACTGGCAGAAGAGGTGTTGCTGGAACTATGATAGTTGAAAAAGTTGTAGGTAGTTTGGCTGAAACTGGAGCTTCTCTAAATGAATGTAAAAGTTTTGGTGACCATGTAAATAAAATGACTGCGTCTATGGGGGTTGCATTTACAAGCTGTACGGTTCCAGCTGCTGGAAAACCAACGTTTGATATAAATAATAGTGAAATGGAATTTGGAGTAGGTATTCATGGAGAGCCAGGAAGAAAAAGAGAGAAAATGAAATCTGCAAATGAAATCACTACTGAATTGCTTGGAGCCATATTAGAGGATCTAAAACCAGAGGATAATCAAGAATTACTTCTACATGTCAATGGTTTTGGAGGAACACCTTTAATGGAATTATATCTATTGTACAACACTGCTAAAGAAATGCTTCTTAAAAAAAACCTTAAAGTATCCAGATCATTAGTTGGAAATTTTACGACTTCACTTGATATGGCTGGAGGATCAATAACTTTAACTAAACTTGATAAACAAATCACTGAACACTGGGATAGTCCTGTTCATACTGCTGCATTGCGCTGGAAAATTTAAACTATATTAGTTTACAAAAATTTTTATATAGAGTCGTTGCATATCTATTCATATCTTTCATGTTAGTAGCAGCTGACTCTTCAAATTTTTTTAATGCTCCTTGACCTAAACTATCTTCTAATGCATTTTTATATTCTGGTATACATCCCCAATCACTCACTGTGTTACTTTTTATTTCTATGTGAAATTGAATACCATAAGCATTAGAATTATACTTGAAAATTTGATATTTAGTTGATGGTGATGATCCTAACAAAGTAATATCATTATTATTTTCTAATCCAACCACTTCATAAGAATGCCACTGAAGTGCCTTGATAGTTTTAGGAAATGAATTAAATAATGCATCATTTTTAATTTCTTCATGTATGTTTACATCTAAAATTCCTATTTCAGATGGTGTAGATTTTACAACCTCTCCTCCTACTACTTCACCCAGCAATTGACATCCTAAACAAAAGCCTAAAAAAGGCTTTTTTAAATCAACAACAAATTCTTTGATCTTTTTTTTCTCTTCTAATAGCCAAGGGTATTCCTTTACCATCCATGTATCCATTGGTCCTCCCATACATAGCATAGCATCAAATGAATTTAAATCTTCAGGAATTAAACCTCCTTCATCAAGTTGAATTGTAGTAATGTCTACTCCATCTTCTATCATTAAATCTTTGATATAACCTGGAGTCTCACAAGCAATGTGTTGTAAAACAATAATTCTCATAAAAAATTTAAATTATCATTAAATAGATTTTTCAAGGTTAAGCAATCTTTGTTTCATTTTAATACCTCCTGTTCCAGAAAAACCTCCTAATTTTTTATCACTCCGTATAACTCTATGACAGGGAACAATAATTAAGTGTTTGTTTTGACCACAAACTTTTCCAACATATCTTGGAGAAGTTTTTATTTTTTTTGCAATTTCACCATAACTTTTAGTTTCACCATAAGAAATTTTTTTTAATTCATTCCAAATTTGATTTTGTATTTTTGATCCTGACAATGAAATATCAACTTTTATTTTTTTATTTCTTTTTAAAAAATATCCATTTATTAATTTTTTTAAATTTATTAATTTTTTTGAATAACCAATATTTTTAGTTTTGCCAAAAGATACTGAGGTTATCTTTTTATTTTCCTGCTCTATTGAAACCCATCCATATTTTGATTTAAAACTAATTCTTTTGAACATCTTGATTTAATGTCAATCTATATTGATAATATTATCCAAAAAGTTGAAAATCCTATAAAGATTATAATTGCTAAAATTAAGAAAATGACAATCTCTTTTATTGGAAATTTCATATTTTTATAAATCATCCATTTTAAAATTAAACTTTAAAAATACTATATATTATAAATAAAATTGATACCAGTTTCATTGAAATGATAATAATTAAAATGAATAGATTTAGTTTAAACGACTCTGAATTTTTTCCAAAGTTTCTAAATTTTTAATTGGACCTATGCTTGATATTGTTATTGGTTTTGATAAAATATAATTAGCTATTCTTTCAACAGAATCCTTTGAAACAGAATTAATTTCAGCAATTATTTCATTAGGATCTATCACCCTATTAAATACTAGTAGTTGTCTTGCTGCACTTTCACATCTTCTAAATGCACTTTCTCTTCCCATCATAAGACTTGTTTTAAGCTGAGCTTTTCCTCTATTAATTTCTTTTTCTGAAATTGAATTAGGGGAATTTCTTAATTCATCACATAAAACAGGAATTAATTCTTTTATTTCTTTATCGCCTGTGCCAGCATATATGCCAAAAACCCCTGTGTCTGTATAAGAAGTGCTAAAAGATGAAATACCATAAACTAACCCTCTTTTTTCTCTTATTTCTTGAAATAGTCTAGATGACATACCACCACCTAATAATGAGGAATATATTAATAAGGAATAATAATCTTTGTGATGATAATCTATTCCTTCAAAACCCAAAAGGAAATGAATCTGTTCTAATTTTTTATTTTCCCTATATTCACCAGAAAAATATTTTGCATCTTCTCTTTTATTTGAATTACCTGAAGGTAAATTAGTACAAGTTTTAAGTATGCTTGAAACAAATTCATCATGATCAATCTTCCCTGCTGCACTAACAACCATTTTTTTTGGATTATAGTGAGATAACATAAATTTTTTTACTTCATCACGAGATATATTTTTTATTATTTCTGATTTACCTAAAATCGATCTTCCCATAGCTTGATTTGGAAATGCCTTTTCTTGCCAATATTCAAAAATCATATCATCCGGAGTATCCAAATACATTCCGATTTCTTGAAGAATTACACCTCTTTCACGATCAAGTTCTTTTTCTTCAAAAGTTGAATTTTGCATGATGTCTGTTATTATATCCACTCCAAGTGAAAGATCTTCAGCCATCAACTTAACAAAATATGCAGTTATTTCTTTAGAAGTGTAAGCATTTATATCTCCTCCAACATTTTCAATTGTTTCTGCAATTTCTAGAGCTGTACGATTTTTAGTTCCCTTAAATGCCATGTGCTCTAATAAGTGAGCAACTCCATTATTTATTTCTGTTTCATCTCTCCCTCCTACATAATTCCATATACCCATTGAAACAGTTTCTAATCCAGGCATATTTTGAGTTGCGACTCGTAATCCATTATCTAAGGTTGAAACTTTTAGCATTTTAAATATTTTCTAAAATAAAATTTTTTATAGTATCTGTAGTGTTAGGTAATATAGTCATCTTTTCTTCTTTATCAAAGATATTTTTTAAACTTGAAGGACTTGAAGGCTCACTTCCTATTGCTTGCTTGATTGCGAGACCAAATTTTGCAGGATGGGCACAAGCTAAACTAATTAATGGCACATCTGTTTCTAACTTTTCTAAAACATATAGACCAGTAGCAGTGTGAGGATCTGCTAAATAATTATATTTTTTTTTAAAAAAACTAATTGTTTTCAAAGTATCTTCATTAGATACTGAAGTTGAGTTATAAATTTTTTGAAATTTTTTTATAGTATTGAGATTAAATTGATAATTATTATGTTTTTGTAAATCTGTCATAACTTTTATCACTTCTTCACTTTTTCCATTTAAACTTTCAAAAATTTGTCTCTCAAAATTACTTGAAATTTGTATATCCATACTTGGACTAAAAGTCTCAACAACATGATTAACATTCATTTTTCCTTCAGAAATACTTCGATGCAATGAGTCATTAAGATTAGTTGCTATATGAAGTTTATCAATTGGAAGACCCATATGTTTTGCTACTCTAGCTGAAAATATATTTCCAAAATTACCAGAAGGTACTATAAAGCTAATTCTCTCTTCTTCAGATTGCAAGTAGGCCCAAAAGTAATATACCGTTTGAGCAATCAATCTTGCCCAATTAATTGAATTAATGGCAGTTAATGATGTTTTTTTTTGCATTTCTTTATCAACAAATAAATCTTTAACAATTTTTTGACAATCATCAAAATTTCCCTCTATTGCAATATTGAAAACATTTTTATTTAGAACTGTTGTCATTTGCTTTCTTTGAACTTCTGAAATTTTGTTATGAGGGTGTAAAATAAAAATATTAATATTATTTTTATCTTTAAATGCATTAATAGCAGCTGATCCTGTATCTCCTGAAGTTGCTCCAAGAACTGTTATTTCCTTGTTTAATTTTTCAATAAAATAATAAAAAAGATTTCCTAAAAGTTGTAAGGCATAATCCTTAAAAGCAAATGTTGGGCCATAGAATAATTCTAAAATATATTTTTTTTCTGAAATTTCAACTAAGGGTGCAATATTTGGATGATTAAAGTTATCGTAAGTATTGAATATAATTTTAAATATATCTTCTCTTGAAATATCGTCATCAAGAAAAGGATTTATGATATTAAAAGCAACATCATTGTAACTTTTACCTTTTAGATTTTTAATATCAATATTAGGCCAACTTTCAGGAAGAAATAAGCCTCCTTCTTTTGATAAACCCTGAAACAGAACATTTGAAAAGCTCTCTCTTATTGCACTATTTCTTGTACTTAAGTATTTCATCGCTATTTACTCTTTAATAATTCCTCTTGTAATTGTAATTTTGCATAAAGTTTAGATTTTTGTAATAATTCTTTATGAGTTCCACTATCTGTAACCCTACCTTTATCTAAAACATATATTATATCAGAGTCTTCTATTGTACTAAGTCTGTGAGCTATAATTATAGAAGTTTTGTTTTTCATTAGTTGTGAGATTGAAGTTTGTATTTTTTGTTCAGTTAAATTATCCAAAGCTGAGGTTGCTTCATCCAGTAGCAATATAGGGGCATTTTTCAAAATTGCTCTAGCTATAGCAATACGCTGCCTTTGACCTCCTGATAATTTTACTCCACTCTCTCCAACTACAGTTTTTAATTTTAATGGAAGTAACTTTGCAAATTCGTTAACACCAGCTTCTTCCGCAGCTTTATTAACGAGATCATCAGATGCTTCCTGATTACCATATTTTATGTTTGCTTCTATGCTATCATTAAACATTACTGTTTCTTGTGTAACTAAACCAATATTTTGTCTTATAGAATGAAGTGAGAATTTATTTATGTCTTGATTATCAATTAAAATTTTACCCTCATAATTTGAAAAAAATCTAAGTAATAAACTTATAATTGTTGATTTACCAGATCCTGACAAGCCAACAATAGCTACTTTTTTTCCTGATGGAATTAGAATATTTAAATTATTTAAAATACTTGTTTTATCATAAGCAAAAGTTAAATTTTTAATCTCTATTTTTCCTTTTAAAACTTCTATTTTTTGATCATGATATGCGTCTTTTTCCAGCAAATTTTGTTCAGTATCTAAAAGATTAAAAATTCTTTCAGCACCTGCCAAACCTTCTTGAATGCTGATATTTAAATTACCTAAAGCTTTAACTGGTTGATAAGCTAGAAGCAAACTTACCAAAAAACTCATGAATTGTCCTGTAGTCATTGACTCTTGGAGAACAAAAACTCCTCCTGCATATATTGAAACTGCAACTGCCAAACTACCTATAAATTCCATAAGAGGACTTAGTCGATTGCTAATAAAAGCAGATCGAATGAAATAATTTTTTATTTGAGAAATAGCTTCATAAGATTTTTTCTTTTCATATTCTTCTTGGTTATATGCTTTAACCTGTCTAATTCCTTTAACACTTTCACTTAAAATATTTGAAAAAATAGCAATTTGATTTTGTATTGTATTAGTAACTTTACGAATATTTTTTCCAATTTGTTTAATAGGCCATAAGGCAAGAGGGAATGCAAAAAATGCAAATACTGTTAATTCCCAACTTTGATACATCATATTGCCTAGTAAAAAAATTATTACAAGCACATCTTTAATTACGCCTGTTACTGTTTTTACAATTGCCATACGTAAAAAATACGTATCATTGATTAATCTAGAAATTAAATTTCCAGATTTTGATTCATTATAAAAATTAAGATTTAGATACATTAATTTACTGAACATCTCAGATTGTAATCTTGCAATAATAGTATGAGCAACTTTACTCATTTGAAAAGAATGCATATAAGTTGCTATACCTTTGCACAAAGTTACAACTATAATAGCAATAGGAATTAAAAAAAGCATTTGCTGGTTTCCATTTATTAAAACTTCATCAAGAGCAGGTCTTACTAACCAAGCGTGCAATCCAGTTGCAGCTGCAGATATGACCATCATTAATAAAGAAAATAGAATACTAAGTTTATGGGGAAAAATATAATCCCATATTAATCTATGTATGATTTTATTTTTTATAGTTATTTTTCTTATCATTTTAAAAAATTAGTAAATATAAAAATAAAAGAAGACCAATTATATTATTAAATTTGAAGTAATGCAGTGAGCTTTTTACTGAGTCTAATTTCCATTTATTTAAATATATCCTAATAACAAAAAAAAGTGAAATTATCACGATTAAACTATAAAAAGATTTTGAAGAAATATAGCCTAAAAAACCAATTATTATAAAAAAAATAGCATAAAAAAACTGTACATAATAGTGACCTTTATTACCAAAAAGAACTGCTGTTGATTTTATATTGTTTTGTATATCATCTTCTTTATCTTGGTATGCATATATAGTGTCGTATGCAAGTGTCCAAAAAATACAAGCTATATATAATAAAAGAAAATCAAAAGTAATATTTCCTAAAAATTCAACAGAGACAATTAATACCCCCCAATTAAAAGCTAAGCCTAAACCCAATTGTGGCCAATGAGTATAACGTTTTAAAAAAGGATATATAATAATTATAGGTAACGATAATAAACCAATTAATATTGATTTAGTATTAAATTGAAAAAGTACAATTAATGATAAAATAAGTAATAATAACAAAAAAATTATTGCTTCATAAATTGAAATTTTTTTTGATGTTAAAGGCCTGTTTGATGTTCTTTTAATTTTTTTATCTAACTTAATATCTATTATATCATTTATAATGCATCCTGCACTTCTCATAAAAAAAGCTCCAATTAAAAATAATATATACCAATATATCAAATCAAAAGTACCATACTGTAAATTTGCCATAGCAAACCAGCAAGGCCACATTAGCAACCAAATTCCTATTGGTTTTTTTAATCGAATTAACTCAGCTAAATATATAATTTTTTTTGGAATAATTTTATCCAACATAATAAGAAAAATGTTATTAATTTAAATATATTAAAAAGATGAAAAAGTCCAAAACCCGTATTTTTGTTAAAAAAACCATATCCTCAAATCTTTTAATTTATATAAAAGATAAGCAATATCATTTTTTAAAGAACGTCATAAGAGTTAAAATTAATGATCAGATAATTTTATTTGATGGTATCTCTGGTGAATGGAAATCAAGTGTCTTAACTGTAAATAAAGATAATATAGTTTTGAGAGTTTCAGAAAATATTTCAAAAATTAAAAATAGTAATGATATGTGGTTAATTTTTGCACCTATAAAACAACACAAAATGGGTATAACCATTCAAAAAGCAACTGAATTAGGGGTGTCTAAAATCATTCCATGTTTTACTAAATATACAAGCATAAGAAATATTAATATTAATAATCTTGTACAAAATGCAATTGAGGCGGCAGAACAAAGTGAAAGGGTTGATATTCCTCAAATTGAAAAAGGTATTAATTTAGAAGATCTTCTTTCAAAATGGCCTGTGGATAGAAAATTAATTTTTTGTGATGAAAAAAATGATAAAGGAAAAATGCTCATCAAATCTCTAGTTGATCTCAAAAAATCAAATAATAAATGGGGGCTTCTTATTGGGCCGGAAGGAGGATTTTCAGATGAAGAAAGAAAAAATCTTCTTAATAATAAAAATGTAATCACAGTATCACTTGGCTCAAGAGTGCTTCGATCTGACACAGCCTCAACTGTTGCCCTATATTGTATTCAAGAATTATTATTTTAATTATTTAAAACATATAAGAATTAATTTATAATAAATAGTGTAAAATTAATATGTCTTCTTATTTTCTACTTTTAATAATAACTTTAGCTATTTTTTTATTTTGTTATTTTGTTGCTACAAGAGTATGGATAAAAGTTGATAAAAATAATAATTCTGAAAATACTGGTAATAAAACTAGAAGAGATTTTCTACAACTCACATCAATTTCATTAGGGGGAATAGGTACAGCTGCATTTATATGGCCTTTTATCAAAAGCATGAATCCAGCAGAAGACACGTTAGCCTTAGGCTCAACTGAAGTTGACATTTCAGAAATCTCTATTGGTCAAGCAAAGACTGTTAAATGGCGAGGTAAGCCAGTATTTATTAGAAGAAGAACAGAAGAAGAAATATTAGAAGCAAAAAATGTTAATTTAGAATTACTTCCAGACCCTGCTAAAGATAATGAGAGAGTAAAAAAAGAAGAATGGTTGGTCGTTTTGGGAGTTTGTACTCATTTAGGATGTGTACCGCTTGGACAAAAAATGTCTGATAGTAAAGGAGAATATAATGGATGGTATTGCCCATGTCACGGATCACATTATGATTCATCTGGAAGAATTAGAAAAGGTCCAGCACCAGAGAATTTAGCTGTACCTCCTTACTCTTTTATAAACGACTCAACTATTAAAATTGGATAATTAAAACTAGACTTTATCTCGATTCAAAAATTTACCTAGAAGCATATTTCCTAAAAAAAGAAGTATAGCTGTTGAAACTATAACTATAACTGCAATACTTGCTCCCGACAAACCTTGAGTATAACAAACAGCGCATCTTGCAAAAACTGGTGAAGAAAAACTGATACAAGTAGCAATAAAAACAAAGTTATAAAAAAAATTATTCATCAAACAACTATATTATCTATTAATATAATCATAAAAATCAAGAATAAATACAATATTGAATAAACAAAAATTTTCTTTGCAATTTGCTTATTTTCATTGGTATCTACTAACAATTTATAACAAAGAAAAACATAATAGATTCCTAATATAAGACTAGCGCCAAAATAAATTACTCCAAAATATCCAAAGAAATAAGGTATAATAGTAACGGCTAGCAAAATTATAGCATAAATAAAAATATTAATCTTTGTAGTTTTAATTCCTGACACAACTGGAAGCATAGGAATTTTTGCATTGTTATAATCTTCAGTTTTATAAATACTAAGTGCCCAAAAATGGGAAGGTGTCCAAAAAAATATAATTAAAAAAAGAATAATTGGCTCTAAAGCAAAACTTCCAGTTGCAATAGTCCAACCAATTATTGGAGGGAATGCCCCAGCAGCACCACCAATTACAATATTTTGGGGAGTACGCTGTTTAAGCCAAATAGTATAAATAACAACATAAAAAATTATTGTAATAGCTAACATCAAGGCAGATAAAAAATTAGAAAAGAAATACAAAGCTATAACAGATGTAAATGATGTAATAAGGCCAAAAGTAAGGGCTTGATTTCTTGAAATTTTGCCAGTTGGTATTGGTCTAAGACACGTTCTTTTCATTAATGCATCTAAATCAGACTCGTACCACATATTGAGAGCTCCAGCTGCTCCGGCTCCCACAGCAACTGCAATTAAAGAAAGTGCTGCTGTTATTATATCAACTTGAACTGGTGCAATTAAAAGACCGACGACACAAGTAAAAATAACCAACGACATGACTCGTGGCTTCATTAATTTAAATAAATTATTTAAATAAGAAAAAGAATGTACCTTTGTTAAATTAATATACTGCAAAACAGTTTCCTAAAATTATCCCCCTGTTACCAAGAAATATAATTTCCTAACAAGTTGAGTATAATATGATTCATGCCACATAATAAATACAAATACCAAGATTGCAAAACAAGGTAATAGTATGGCTAATATAATGGCTAAACGTTCCCAATACATGTGCATAAAAATTGCACAAATAAAGCCTGCTTTAAGCATCATAAAAATTAAAATTAAGCTCCATCGAGTAAAACCTTGAAAACCATACCAATCAACCCAATAGGAAAAAGCACTAAAAACGAAAAGAAGAGTCCATACATAAAAATATATTTTTAACGGATGTTGTTGTGTTCCTTCAGCCATAAACTACCTCACCATAAATAGAAAAATGCAAATATAAAAACCCATACTAAATCAACAAAGTGCCAATACAAT
>MDTA01005302.1_pt1 | contig 15425 bp, 15 predicted proteins | sample 811151 | NCBI WGS metagenome assembly MDTA01 (sample SAMN05326648, study PRJNA326480) | marine metagenome | isolation source: seawater | place: Indian Ocean: South | collected 2010 | reverse complement strand
CGATCTTATAAATGAAATAATTTTAGATCTTAGTACAATATTTTTATGCATTTCTTCTCGTCTTAAATCTAAAAATCTATATTTAAGTCTTATATCTTCAGGGTAATCTTGTTCTCCAAAAACTGGCATTGGTAATTCTTTCGCCTCTGATAAAATTTCAACTGATTTAATATCTATTTCAATTTTTCCAGTATTTAATTCTAAATTTTCTGTTCCCTTCTCTCTTTTTTTTACTTTGCCTTGTACTTTAATTACAGACTCTGGTCTTAACGTCTCCAATATTTTAAAAAATTTATTCTTATTTTCGATTACACATTGAGTTAAACCATAATGATCTCTTAGATCTATAAATAATAAATTTCCGTGATCTCTTTTTCTATGAAGCCAACCGGATAAAGCAACATCTTTTCCTGAATCTTTTTCAGAGAGCTCAGCACAGTTATGTGACCTAAATTTATTCATTACCTAATACTTTTTTTATTAAATTAATATTTATGGATTTTCCAGAAGATAAAGACAAATCGTCAATTTCCTTAATAAATTGAAAAGTTTTTTCATAAGAACGCTCAATATTCTTTATTATGTACTCTGAAGTTTTAGGATTTATTTCGATTTGTTTGTCTGAAAATGACTTAGTTATAATTACTCTTAACAGCTCATCAGTGGGCAGTTCTATGCCTAAAGATATAAAACTATCTATTCTAGACTGCAAATCTCTTAATTCAAATTTAAAATCTTTTAAAGGTAAATTAGAATTGATTACTACAAATATATCTAATTGTTTTGATTGGTTAAGGATTGAATAGAAAGTATTCTCATCTATATTCTTATCAAAGTTATCAAATATTATACACTCTAGTCCATCTAAATTTGAAATAACTTCATCATTAATATTTTTTGAATCAAATATCATTGAATGCTTTATTTTTTTTTTTAAAATATTTGATAAGTGAGTTTTACCGCAACCCTTTGGTCCATAAATATTAACCCATTTGTCTGGCCAATGAGGCCAGTTTTCAATTAATCGATATGATGTAAAATTATTTGATGATACATAATAATCTTGTTCATAATATTTAGTTTTGAAAGGAAATTTAAATGTTAATTGACTCATTAAATTATTCTTAATTGCCACTCACCTGAAATCATTTTTAATTCAATATTTTGCTCTTTTAATTTTTTTATAATTTTATCGATTTTTCCGAGGTACTTAATTTTGATTAACACATAATCTTTATTAAATTGTTGAACAAAAAAGCTGTCTACTAAATCTATCCTTTTTAACTTATCATTAAATATTATTAAATTATCATTTTTTTTCATTTTTAACTCTACGTTTATAAAAGAAGGAGTTTTTACATCTATTAGGTTTTCTTTTTTCACTAAGTCTTTAATTATATTGCTTATTTCTAATATTATTTGGTTATTAAAATCATCATCTTTATCTTTATCTTTTTTAATATTAAAATTTTTTTTAATATTTTTACCTTCTATTCTAGAACTTAAGAAAATTTCTGCAGAATTTTTTTTCAAATTAATCGTAATAAAGGCGACATTTGTAAATTCAAATTCTTTAAAAAAATTATTTAAATCAATTTTATAGATGTTTTCTTTGTTAACATTTATTTTTTGAATGTTTTCAATACTTTCGCCTAGAAGACTAAACTGCAAATAGTCGTCGACTAAATTTTTGTTCCAGTTTTCATAAAAATAATTATTATTATAAATATAATTTTGATTTTTCATTTTTAAAAGAGGAAAAATAATTATTTCAGAATTAATAATGTCTGCGTAAAGAATATTCCTACTGTAGAAAAAATCATGTATCTTATCTTTATCGTAAGAAATATTAACTTTAACATTTTCTTGTTTATTATCAATTTCTTCAGGACTTGAAATTTGGTAATATGAGATAAGACTTGTAATAGTTTTTAAATCAGTTCTAGAAATTTTTTCATAATCCTCTTTCAGCAAAAGTCGATTTATTAACTGATCAAATGATTTTCTAAACGCCTCTTTAATTAATTCCTCTCTATTTTTTGAAAAAGCTTTATTTATTTCGATATTATTAACATTAAATATGGCGTTATTTGATAAAACATTTCCAGTTTTAGTTAAAATAATTAATATATAAAATATTAAGATTAAATTTTTCATAATTAGCTAATTATCATTTTTATTGATGAAAAAAATACAAAATAGTTACAAAAAAAGTGGTGTAAATATTTCGATTGCCAACAAATTTGTAAAACACATTGCTAAAGTATCTAACAAAAATGTCAAAAAAAGGGATAAATCTTTTAGTAAGTATAATATTGGTGCTTTTGGATCAGTTTTTGACATAAGCAATATCGGCATTAAAGATCCTGTGATCGTGAGTTGCACAGATGGAGTTGGAACTAAGCTTGATTTAGCTAACAAATTTAAAAAATTTGATACTATTGGTATCGATCTAGTTGCTATGTGTGTCAATGATTTAATTGTACAAGGAGCAAAACCCTTATTTTTTTTAGATTATATAGCAATAGGAAAAATGAATTTAAAAAAAACTAAGAGTATCTTAAAAGGTATTTTGCAAGGTTGCAAGTTATCTGATTGTAAATTAATTGGAGGTGAAACAGCTGAAATGCCAGGAATTTATTCTAAAGACAAATTTGATTTGGCGGGATTTAGTGTTGGTATAGTATCTAAAAAAAAAATTTTAACGAAAAATAATGTTAAAAAAGAAAATTTAATTTTAGCTATACCATCTAGTGGGATACATTCTAATGGTTATTCTTTAGTTAGATCGATATTGAATAAAAAAAATATTAGTAAAAAAATGAGATATGAATTACTAAAACCTACCAAAATATATTCAAAAGAAATATTAAGACTCGTTAATAAAAATTTGATAAATGCAGCAGCACATATAACAGGTGGGGGTTTAATTGAAAATATAATTAGATCTGTGCCAGATAATTTGTCAATTGACATCGACTTATCGAAAATTAAAACAGGGCACATTTTTAAATGGCTTAAATCTAACAATATATCCGACATGGAGATGTTAAAAACTTTTAATTGTGGTGTTGGTTTTTGTATAATTGTAGATAAGACAAAGTCAAAAAAAATAAAAAAATATTTTAATAATGCCTATAGACCATATGAAATTGGCGTAATATCCAATAGAAAAAAGAAAATAAATTTATTTAATTCCATTAAATGGTAAAAAAAAAAACATGCGTATTTATTTCTGGAAATGGTTCTAATTTAAAAAACTTAATTTATAATTCTAGAAATAATAATTTTCCAGCAAGTATAGACCTCGTAATCTGCAATAATAAAAAAGCAAAAGGAATTACTTATGCAAAAAAAAATTCTATACCTTTTTTAATTCTCAATACTAAAATGAGAAATTTTGAACGTATTGCTTTAAAAGAGTTAAAAAAATATAAAATTGAACTTATATGTTTGGCTGGGTTTATGAGAATTGTTTCTAAAGAATTTATAAATAATTTTAAAAAAAAAATTATTAATATTCATCCCTCATTACTTCCCAAATATAAAGGGCTAAATACTTTTGAAAGAATTTTAAAGAATAAAGAAAAAAAAACTGGTTGCACAGTACATTTTGTTAATGAAAATCTCGATGGAGGTAGAATTATATTACAAAAAAGTTTTTATATTAATAAAAATGATAATATCCTATCTTTAAAGCAAAAGACACAAAACCTAGAATATAAGGCGTTTCCAGAAGCTATAGTTAAAATATTTAGATACAATTAATCTTTAAAAAAAAAGTCAATTTCTTTTTTTGCATTGTCCTTGGAGTCAGAGCCGTGTACAGAATTCTTATCGATAGAAAGTCCAAATTTTTTTCTGATTGTATTTTCTTCTGCCTTTTTTGGATCAGTAGCTCCCATTAATTTTCTGTTGGAAAGTATAGCGTTTTCACCCTCTAAAATCATGACTACAATTGGCCCTGATGATAAATAAGCGCATAAATCGTCATAAAAAGGTTTAGATTGATGTACTTTATAAAATTCTGCCGCTTCATCCTTAGTTATGTGGATTTTTTTGTTATTTTTAATTTTTAGTTTATTTTTAATAAAAATAGATTTGATTTCATCAGTTAAATTTCGCTCAACTGCATCTGGTTTGATAATTGAAAGAGTTTGCTCAATGTTACTCATAATTATCTTCTATTAATTGATTCAATAACCTTACACCGAACCCAGTAGCACCTCCTGAATTCAATGCCCCACCATATTTTGAAAAAGCCATACCGGCAATATCTAGGTGCGCCCAAGGAGTTTTATTTATTATAAATCTTTGTAAAAATTGAGCAGCTGTTGTTGATCCCGCTCCACCAACATAATTTATATTTTGCATGTCTGCGTTTTTGGAATTCATCAATTTATCATAATTTTTATGAAGTGGCATTCTCCAAACTTTTTCTTCAACCTTTTCACCTGCGCTAAAAATTTGTTTTGATAGCTTATCATCGTTAGAAAACAGACCTGCGTATTCTGATCCTAAACAAACTATAATTGCACCTGTTAGAGTTGCTAAATCTACAATGAATTTAGGTTTAAATTTTTCTTCAGTAAAAGTTAGTGCGTCTGCTAAAACTAATCTTCCCTCTGCATCCGTGTTAAGTACCTCAATCGTCTTACCACTGTAAGATTTTACTATGTCCCCAGGTCTTTGAGCATTTCCACTTACCATATTTTCTACGAGCCCTACAACTCCAACAGCATTAACTTTTGCTTTTCTTAATGCTAAATTTTTCATTAAACCAACCACCGTAGCAGAACCTGCCATATCGTATGTCATGTCCTCCATAAACTTTGCTGGCTTAAGAGAATAACCACCAGTATCAAAGCAAACACCTTTTCCAACAAATGCCAAGGGTTTAGAATTATTTTTTGCTCCTTTCCATTCAATTGTTACTAGATAAGATCCCCTGATACTTCCTTGACCTACTCCGAGAAGGGCATTCATTCCAAGTTTTTTTAATTTTTTTTCATCATAAATATTAACTTTTAAACCAAACTTTTTTAAAAGATTTAATCTTTTTGCATACTCATCAGGATGTAAAATATTACCTGGTTCAGAAACAAGATCTCTTGCTAAAAAAGTCCCTTCCTCTATAGCTTTAAATTTTAATTGATTTTGTACTGATGGTTTATTTTTATTTCCCAAAATACTTATTGTAATCAATCTAGTTTCTTTTTTTGATTTATATTTATTAAATTCGTATGATTTGAGTTTTAAGCCATGAAGAAAATGACCAAGAAAATTATTTTGCTTAGTTGCTATACTATCGGAAATTATAAAGTATTCATTGTCCTTTCCATAATTTATTCTTCCATACAATTCTGCTCCTAAGTTTTCAATATCTGATATTTTTGAATTGTTTTTGATTGATGCTAAAATAATTTTTTTTAAAGAGTTAATTTCAAAAACGAATAGATTTTTTTTTAAATCACTAGTTTTTAATATATCTTTAATATACAAAAAATCAGAACTAGAAAGATATTTTTTTAACCCCTCAATTTTGAATTTTTCATCACTAAACAAAATTAGATTTTTGGAGCTTGTGTTATTTTTTTGGTTTAGATAATTAATTTTAATAGACATATTTTTAATAAAAACTCATTAGAACTGAGTGGTATATAAGTCCAAATATATCATATTTCAACGTAAAATTGATCATAGTTAAACCATAGATTGAAATTTAATTAAGGTTGCTTTAATTATATACTTAAATTGTCATGCTACAAAACAAAATTTATCAAAACTTCATAAAAGAAATTCTGAAAACTTTCTTTGTTATTTTGCTTGGTTTATCTCTACTTGCTTGGACAGTTAGGGCGGTAAATTTTCTAGACTTAATTGTGGAAAATGGATACTCGCTGACAACTTATTTTCAATATTCGATTTTAAATTTATTTGGAATTTTAACTAAATTCATACCACTTTCTTTCCTTTTAGCTTTAATTATTTTTATAGTAAAACAAATTCAAGAAAATGAATTTATCATACTTTGGACTTCAGGAGTAAAAAAATTAAAACTAATAAATTTATTTTTTTTAATTTCTGTAATTGTTTTACTTTTTTATATTGTGTTTTCAACTTTCCTAACTCCATTAGCTTTAAATAAATCGAGACAACTTTTAAACGCTGATGGATTTAATTCATTTTTACCAACAATAAGAGTCCAAAGATTTAGCGATTCTTTTAAAGGATTTACTTTTATTGTTGAAAAAAAAAAGAATAATGAAATCAAAAATATATTCATTTACGATAAATCAAATACGTTAAAAAGTTTGGCTCCTAATAAAAAAAATTCAAATTCTGTTACAATAGTAGCCAAAGAGGGTATCGTTGAAGAAAAAAAAATGGTGCTTTTCAGTGGACAGATTATATCTAGCAATGAAAAAAATGACAAAAACGAAATAATAAAATTTCAACAATTGAATATTAATTTAGATAATTTACAAAATACAACTGTCAAGGTTCCTAAACTACAAGAAACATCTACTATTGTTTTAATAAAGTGTATATTTTTTAATCAAGTTGAAAAAGTTTTTAATTGTAAAGAAAATACAAAAAAAGAAATCGTCACTGTATTAAATAGAAGAATAATTTTACCTTTTTATATTCCTATTCTAGCTTTATTTTGTTCATTTCTTTTAATTAAAGCAAGTACTAAAAAAAAATACTTTTTCAATCAGTGTATAGTTTTTGGATTAAGTTTTATCATACTAGTTTTCGCTGAATTAATTATAAGATATACAGGTATCTCTAAATTATTAGGTATGATATTCTTTCTAACTCCAATTATATTGTTACTGTTTATCTATCCTTTACTGGTTTACAAACTCGGAAAAGAGTCAGTACAAAAATGAAAAAAGTTTTATTTAATTATTTACTTGTAGGATATTTAAAAAGAATATTAATAGTGCTAGTAATAATTTATTGTTTTGGAATTATTCTAAATCTATTTGAAGAGATGGAATTTTTTAAAAATCTCAACACATCAGTTGTTGTACCATTAGTTCTAACAGCTTTGTATATTCCAAGTATGATTGTTGAATTACTTCCTTTTATAATTTTTGTTGCAAGTATGTGGTTTTTATTAATTATTAGAAACAATAAAGATTTGCTTACTCTAAAAGTTTTTGGTTATTCGAATTTTAAAATATTTTTTATCTTAGCTACTACTTCCTTTTTATTTGGATGGCTAATTTTGTTCGCTGTTAATCCTATTACTTCAACAATGATGAAATATTACGAGCAAACAAAATCACGATATTCTTTGGATATAGATCATTTAGTTTCGATTAATAAAAATGGACTGTGGATTAAAGAAAATTTAGATGATGGGTATAGAATTTCAACAGCCAAAAAAACTCGTAATAATATTATTAATGACTTAACAATATTCAAGTTAGATAAAAATTATAATCTTACAGAAAAAATATTTTCTCAGAATGCCAATATTAAAAACAATACCTGGGTTTTGAACGATGTTATGATTCAAAAATTTGACAAGGACTTAACTGAAACAGTCAACTTAGATAAAATGTTAATGGATACAGATTATAATTACGAAAAAATTACAAGTTTGTTTAGGAATTTTAATACGATGTCTTTTTTGGATTTATTACTTAATTATAATGAATTAAAATCTAGAGGTTATAACGAATTTTACCTAAATCAAAATTTGAATTCCCAGTTATCAATGCCATTTTTTTTGTTCATTATGACTGCTCTAGCTTCTATTTTAACAATGAACGCATTAAAAAAATCAAATAATTTCACATTTATAGTTGTAGGTCTAATTTCTTGTGTTGCTATATATTATTTTAAAGACCTGTCTTTAGCTTTAGGCAAAACTAACAGGATAGGTATTTCACTTGCAGCATGGATACCCGTGACAACAATAGGATTATTTAGTGCTATTGGAATTTTACAAATAAATGAAAAATAGAATATTTTATACATTTCTGATTTTAATAATTTTTTTTCAAGATGCTTTTGCAGAAAAATTAAACATTAAATCTTCAAGCATCACTTTGGACAAACAAACTCAAATTACGGTATTTAATAAAAATGTAATTGCGACTGATGAAAAAAATAATATTTTAAAATCAGACTTTGCAGAATATGATAAGAATCTACAAATACTAATAAGTAAAGGAAAAACAGAAATTACAACTTCTGAAGGTTTTATAATTTTTGGTGAAGATATTATATTTAATAATTCAGAAAAAATAATATCATCAAAAAAACCTGCAAACATTAAAGACTTGGAAAATAACAATATTTACTTAGATAATTTTGAGTACTCAACTAAAAATAATTTTTTTAAAGCATCTGGAAAAATTAAAGTCATAGACACAAGAGAAAATACATATAACTTTTCTCAGATTTTTATAGATGAAAAAAAGAGAGAAATTGTTGGCACAGATGTAAAAAGTTTTATTAATCAAGAAAATTTTAAGATAAACAAGAATAATAAGCCACGAATATTTGCTAATACTGTTAATGTAAATAAGAAGGAAAGCAATTTTACGAAAAGTGTATTTACCCTATGCGACTATAGAAAAGATGATAAATGTCCTCCATGGTCACTTCAAGCTAAAAGCATGAAACATGATAGTGAAAGTAAAACTATTTATTATGATAATGCAATTTTAAAAGTATATGATATTCCAATATTTTATTTTCCAAAACTTTCACATCCCGATCCTACAGTTGACAGACGATCTGGTTTCTTGCCACCGGCTTTTTCGGATACTAAAAATTTAGGTCCAGGATTTGAAATTCCGTACTATTGGGCAATTAATAAAGACAAAGATATTACTTTAACAAGTAAAATTTTTTCATCTGAACATCCTCTTTTTTTAGGTGAGTATCGTCAAGCTTTTAGAAATTCTAATTTAATATTAGATGCTGGATTTACCGAAGGATATAAGAAAACTAGTAGTATTAAAAGAAGTGGAGAAAAATCTCATTTTTTTGCAAAGTATGTTAAGAATTTTGTTGGTAAAAATGACTCTGATAATATTTTTGAATTAAATTTACAAGATTTATCAAATGATAAATATTTAAAACTTTATAAAATAAATTCTGAATTAGTAGATTATGAAAATGATACTATTGAAAATTCTTTAAATTTTATTAGAGAAGACGATAATGCTTTTTTTGCTTTGAGTGCTATTTCTTATGAAACTTTGAAAGAAAATTATAATGACAAATATGAGTTCATTCTTCCCGAAATAGATTATTCTAGAAATCTATTTAGTAATAATAAATTAGGTTATGCAGACTTACAATCTAATTTGAAAATACACAATTACGATACAAATAAATATTCAAAATTTGTAGTTAATGATATTGATTGGAAATTTAAGAATTTTAATTTCTCTTCTGGTTTAAGTGGTCGTATCCTAGGTAAAATAAAAAATGTAAACTATGAAACTAAAAATATTTCTGATTATAAAGACGAACCTACTTCAGAGTTATTTGGTGCTCTAGGTTATTTAACTGAAATTAATTTATATAAAAATAATCAAAATTCAGTACATCTACTTAATCCAAAATTACTATTTAAATTTGCTCCAGATTACATGAGAAAAGAAAACAGTAAAATAAAATTAAATCATTTAAATGTGTTTAATTTAGATAGACTCGACTCACCAACAAATTTTGAAAGTGGTTTAAATGCTACTATAGTATTTGATTATGAATTGAATACAAATGATAAAAGACTAACTTTATCTGCTGGACAGATTATAAGTGAAAAGGAAAACAAAAATATGCCTTCTTCTTCAAGCTTAGATGAAAAACTATCTGACGTAGTTGGTAATGCAGATTTAAAAATTAATGAAAATTTAAGCATTAATTATAATTTTGCTCTAGATCAAAACTACAAAGACTTGAATTACAATGAAATTGGTACAAATCTAAATTTTGAACCATTCAAAATCAAGTTTAATTATCTAGAGGAAAAAGAGCATATTGGAAATCAGGAATACTTAGAAAGCAGTTTTGAGTTTGCAAAAGGAAATAATGGATTTTTTTCATTTAAAAACAAAAGAAATTTAATTACTAATTCCTCTGAATATTATGATTTAAGTTATGAATATATTAATGATTGTTTAAGAGCAGGATTAGTTTACAGAAGAGAATTTTATAACGACTCTGAACTTGAGTCAGAAAATTCATTAATGTTTAAAATAACTCTAGTTCCCTTTGGAAACATAAATTCTCCATCTTTTAGTAATTAAATGTTGAAAAAAAAATTAACACTCTTCACTCTACTAATCTACACGTCTTTTAATAATGTTTCATCAGAAATTATACAAAATAAAATAATAGCAAATATAGGAAATGAGATAATAAGTTCCTATGAATTAAAAAATAAAATTAAGACTATTTTATTTCTTAACAATCAAAAAATAGATCAAAATATTGTAAATAAAACTAAAGGACAAGCTTTACGGCAACTAATAAATTATAAGTTAAAAAAACAAGAAGTAGAAAAATTTGAAATCAAATCCAATGAAGAAAATGTATTAAATCATCTTGATAAAATTGCCACAACCTTTAATTCTTCAAGAGAAGAATTAAAAAAAATTTTTAGAAATAATAATATTGATTACAATTTATTTTATAGAGAGACCGATATAGAATATAAATGGCAGTCATTAATTTATACAAAATACAGAAATCAAATTAGTATTGATGAAAACGAAATAAGAGAAGAGTTGAGCGAGATCCTTAAAAAAAAATCTAGTATAGTTGAGTATAAGTTGGCAGAAATTGAAATTATATTAGATAATGAACAAAGCATAGATGATAAGACAAGAGAAATTTTTGATTTGATTAATAAAGATGGGTTTAAAGATACTGCGATAAAATTAAGCCAGTCAACATCTTCCCAAAACGGAGGTGAGATAGGATGGATACAAGATAGATCTCTTTCTCGAAATATTCTTAATGTAATTAAGGATATGAAACCTGGAGCTGTTTCAAAACCAATTAAACAAGATAATTCTTTAATCTTTTTAAAATTATTAGATACAAGATCTACTAGCGCTAAAGACTTGAATATTGAAAAAATTAAAAACACGATAAGGGATAGAAAAAGAAACGAGTATTTTAATCTTTTTTCGAATAGTTATTTATCAAAATTAAAAAATAATACATTTATTCAAATCAAATGAAAAAAAAAATAATCATTGTTGGTGGAGACCCTAATAGTATCAATTCAGAGATAATCTACAAAGCATGGAAAGGTCAAAATAAAGCAAACAGAAACTTAATGCTTGTAATTGGCAATTATGATTTATTTGTACATCAATTTAAAAAATTAAATATTAAGATAAAGATAAATAAATTAAATAAGTATAATGATTATTTTGATGTAAAAAAAATAAATGTGCTTGATTTACCTTTAAAATTTAAAGATCCTTTTAAAGTTTCTGCTAAACATTGCTCTAAGTATATAACTAAAAGTTTAAATATAGCTCATAAACTTGCCGTTGAAAAAAAAGTTAAAGCAATCATTAACTGCTCTATTAATAAAAGACTGTTGTCTTCATCAATGAAAATAGGTGTTACAGAGTTTTTAGCATCAAAATGTAAAGTGAAAATAAACTCAGAAGTTATGATGATAACTAATTCTCGGTTTTCAGTAGTTCCACTCACAACTCATATAGATATTAAAGAAGTTGCAAGAAAAATTGATCAAAAACTTATAATTACTAAAATTATATCTTTATGTGATAAATTTAAAAAACTTTTTAAGTTCAATCCGAAGATCGGAATTTTAGGTTTAAACCCTCATAACAGTGAACTAAGAAACAATTCAGAGGAAAAAAATATTATTATCCCTGCAATCAAAAAGTTAAAAAAAAGAAAAATTAATCTAACCGGACCTATAGTGGCTGATACAGCTTTTATATCATCTTATAAAAAATTTGATGTATTAGTAGGGATGTATCATGATCAAGTACTATCTCCCTTTAAAACATTATATAAATTTAATGCAATTAACGTAACGTTAGGACTTAATTATATTAGAGTATCACCTGATCATGGACCAGCTTTAGATATCATTAAAAAAAATAAGGCAAATGCTGGTAGCTTGAACCAATGTATTAAATTTATAAATAAGCTAGTTAAATGAAATATGCAAAAAAGTCTTTAGGACAAAATTTTTTAGTTGATAAAAATATTGTAAATAAAATAATAAATATTTCAGATTTAGCTGGGAAAAATGTTGTAGAAATAGGACCTGGAAAAGGAGCATTAACAAATCAAATTATCTTAAAAAAACCAAAAACAATAATTTTAATTGAAAAAGATAATGATTTGTACAAATCTTTAAAAGATCGGTACCGAAGTTTTAAAAATATCATTATTTATAATTATGATATTTTACAATTCGACTTTGAAAAAAAAATTAAAAAAAATTCAATTATATTTGGCAATCTTCCATATAATATTTCTTCTCAAATACTTGTAAAAATCATTAGATCCAAAAAATCAAGTTCTTTAAAATCTGAATTAATCTTTATGTTTCAGAAAGAAATGGCGGAAAGAATAACTGGGAAATTTGGAACTGCTAAATATGGAAGACTATCAATTTTAGCAAACTATAGATATAAAATAAAAAATGAGTTTAATGTTTCACCCAACTGTTTTTTTCCTAAGCCAAAAGTAAATTCTACAGTATTATCATTTAAACCTAATCTAGTCGTTCCTAGAATTAAGAACATTGAAAATTTAGAAAAAATTACAAATATCTTTTTTTCAAATAAAAGAAAAATGATTAATAAAACCGTTAAAAAAAATTTTAAAAATAATATTAATATTTTTAAAAAATTAGATTTAAGTTTAAGACCTTCTGAAATAAAACCAGAATTATACTATAAAATTACTGAGCTTTTTGAAAATGGCTCATGATATTGTTTTTATGGTTTGATATTATTCTTTCTATTTGTTTATAGCATTTTTCGAGATTTTCATTGGTAATAATGTAATCGTAATCTTTCCAATATTGTATATCATTGTCGTAAGCATTAAATCTTCGCTCAACTTCTTCTGGGGAGTCTTGATTTCTTTTAACTAATCTTTTTTTTAATTCTTGTTTATTAGGTGGTATTAAATAAATCTTTATTAAACTCAAATTCTTAAATTTCGAAAGTTGTTGCGTCCCTTGCCAATCAATATCAAAAATTATGTCATTAGTCTTTATAAGTTCGTCTACAGTTTTCTTATGAGTTCCATAATAGTTATCGAAAATTTTTGCATACTCATAAAACTCTTTTTTTTTAATTAAACTTTCAAATTTTTCTTTAGAAATAAAATGATAATCCACACCATCTACCTCGTTAGGTCTTGGTTTCCTGGTCGTGTGTGATACAGAAATTTTAAAAGATTGGTATTTTTGTTGTATCTTTTTTGTAATCGTTGTTTTACCTACTCCAGAAACTGAAGAAAGAATTACCATGATATTTTTTACATCATGACTCATTTAAATTTTTTTAGAATTTATTGACTGCTTTTACTCTCAATAAACTTTATAGCATCTCCAACTGTTAATATCTTTTCAGCTTCACTATCAGAAATTTCAGATCCAAACTCTTCTTCGAAAGCCATTACAAGTTCAACAGTGTCCAAGCTATCAGCTCCCAAATCATCTATAAAACTTGCTTCTTCAGTGACTTTTTCTTCTTCGATTCCCAAGTGATCTGCGACTATTTTTTTAATTTTTGCTTTTACATCGTCTGACATTAATTACCTTTGTTATTGTTATGATATTTTCTTATTAGATTATTGAATAGAATTGTCAAGCCATATACATTCCACCATTAACATGAATGGTTTCTCCATTAATATATTTTGCCATATCTGACGCCAAAAAAGCTACACAATTTGAAACATCTTCGCCTGTACCTAAATCTCCACTTGGTATTTTACTAATTAATAAGTTTTTGAATTCGTCATTAATTTTATCGGTCATTTCAGTTTTAATAAAACCTGGAGAAACACAATTTATATTTATATTTTTTTTAGCATACTCTATCGCTAAACTTTTTGAAAAAGCTACAATTCCAGCTTTTGATGCTGAATAATTCGCTTGTCCTAAATTGCCTGTATGACCGACAATAGAAGTGATATTAATTATTTTACCACTTTTATTTTTAAGCATTTTTTTTATAGCAAATTTACACATCAAAAATGTTGAAGTTAAATTTACATCAATTACTTTTTTCCAATTTTCTTCTGTAAGCCGAATAGAGATATTATCTAAATTTATACCTGCGTTGTTAATTAATATATCTAAACCACCTAAAGTGATAGATGCATCTTCGATAAACTTTTCAATATTTTTATGGTTATTTAAATCAAATTTAACAGCGTGAACTTCATTAAATTTTTTTTTCAAATCACTTAATTTTTCATCTCTAGTTCCAGTGGCTAAAACATTTGAACCACTTTCACAAAATTTTTTAACTAAGCTATTTCCTATGCCTCCCGTAGCTCCAGTTATAATAACTTTTTTATTTTTTAAATTCATTAGTAGTATTTTTCATATCATCAATTGAATTTATACTAAAGCAATTAATATTTTTAACAGTTCTTTTTACCATACCAGATAAAACTTTTCCTGGTCCTATTTCTACAAAATTAGTTACTTTTGAATTAAACATATTTATTATGCTTTCTCTCCATTTAACTGTTGAGCAAATCTGTTCGACTAACAAATTTTTTATGCTTTCAGGATTATTCTCAGGTTTTGATGTAACGTTACTAACTATATCATAAATAGGTTTAGCGAATTTAACTGAATTTATTTTATCTTTCATTACTTTTGCTGCAGGTTCCATAAGTGAACAATGAAAAGGAGCACTTACGTTTAAAGGTATACACTTTTTTTTATTTTGTTTTAAAGAACTTTGTAAATTATTAATACTGTCAACATCTCCACTAACTATTATTTGACCAACTGCATTATCATTTGCAATTTCGCATACACCCTTAGTTTCAATTTTTTTTATAAAATCTTTTATTTCGTTAATCTCAGAACCTAGTACAGCTATCATGCTCCCCTTTCCTAATGGAACGGCTTCTTGCATTGATTTACCTCTTTCAAACAATAAGTATAATGCGTCAGTAAAACTTAAAGACTCTGAGCACACTAAAGCACTATACTCTCCCAATGAGTGCCCAGCAAAATATTTTGTAGATTTAAAATCAAAATTAAATTCTTTTTTCAATACAGAAAAAATTGAATAACTGACAATTAATATTGCTGGCTGAGTATTTTGTGTTAATTTTAAATCATTCTCAGGGCCATTTAATATGATATTTGAAATTTTAAAATTAAGTTTGTCGTCCGCTTCTTGAAATATCTTTTT
>MDTA01122906.1_pt1 | contig 15428 bp, 15 predicted proteins | sample 811151 | NCBI WGS metagenome assembly MDTA01 (sample SAMN05326648, study PRJNA326480) | marine metagenome | isolation source: seawater | place: Indian Ocean: South | collected 2010 | reverse complement strand
GCTAAAGCAGAAGATCTGCTAACTCTAGGATTCATTTCTATAATTATACATCTACCATCAATAGGATTAATTGCAAATTGAACATTGGCGCCTCCAGTTTCAACTCCTATTTTCCTTAAACATTTTATAGACCAATTTCTGATTTTTTGAAATTCTTTATCACTAAGAGTCATTGCAGGCGCAACAGTAACTGAATCACCAGTATGAATACCCATTGGATCTAAATTTTCTATGGAACAAATGATAATAGCATTATCTTTAATATCTCGAACAACTTCTAATTCAAACTCTTTCCAACCCAACAAAGACTCCTCCATCAAAACCTCACTTATCGGACTAGCATGTAAACCTTTTTCTATTAAATCTTCAAATTCATCAAAATTATAAGCAACTGAACCGCCCGTACCCCCCATAGTAAATGAAGGTCTAATTATTATAGGAAAAGACATAGATATTAATAAATGTTTTGCTTCTTTCATTGTGTGTACAAAACCACCATTTGCAGTTTCTATGCCTATCTCGTCCATTTCCTTTTTAAAACGTTCTCTATCTTCTGCTTTTTCAATAGCATCTATCTGAGCTCCAATTAAATCAATATTATACTTTTCCAAAACTCCTTTCTTATATAGTTCAATTACAAGGTTTAAAGCTGTTTGTCCACCAACTGTCGGAAGAATTGCATCAGGTCTTTCTTTTTCTATTATAGCTTTAACATATTCCAATGTAATTGGTTCAATATATGTCGCATCTGCTAGGTCTGGGTCAGTCATTATTGTTGCTGGATTAGAATTAACTAAAATTACCCGATAACCTTCTTCCTTAAGAGCTTTTGTAGCTTGAGTTCCCGAGTAATCAAACTCACATGCCTGTCCAATAATTATTGGACCTGCTCCTATAATTAAAACTGATTTAATATCTATTCTTTTTGGCATTATTCATTAGTTTAATAAATAATTGAAAAAGATACCTGCTGTCATGCGGACCAGGACTTGATTCAGGGTGATATTGAACTGAGAAAGCAGAAAAATCTATACATTCTATTCCTGCACAAGTATTATAATTCAAATTTATATGAGTTGGGACTATATGCTTTGGCAAAGATTCTAAATCTAAGGCAAAACCATGATTTTGACTTGTTATTTCAATTGATCCATTTTTCAAATTTTTAACTGGGTGATTAAGCCCTCTATGACCAAATTTTAGTTTATAAGTTTTTGCTCCTAAAGATAAGCCTAAAATCTGATGTCCTAAACAAATACCAAAAATTGGGAAATAGCCCAGTAAATCCTTTACTGTTTTAATTGCATATTTAACAGCTGCTGGATCCCCGGGCCCATTTGATAAAAGAACACCGTCTGGATTGAATTTTTTAATTTCAGTTGCTGAAACTTTTGAAGGAAAAACAGTTAATTGACAATCGTATTTTTCTAATATTCGTAGAATATTTTTTTTAAGACCGTAATCAATAACTGCAACCTTAAATTTAGATGGTCTAGAATTCCAGGTATATTTTTGAATAGTTGATACTTTTTTTACTAGATCTAAACCTTCCATACTAGGATGATTATGTAACATTTTCTTCATCAATTTAGTTTGATAATTACCAGAAAAAATAATTCCTTTCATAGAGCCATTATTACGTATATGTCTTGTAAGTGCGCGAGTGTCTATATGTTTTATACCAATTACTTTTTGACTTTTTAAATATTCTCCAATGGACTGTGATGCTCTCCAACTTGAAGGATTAATTGTCTCTTCCTTTATTATGAAACCTGCAACTTGTATCTTTTCAGATTCAATATCATTTATATTTACACCATAATTACCAATATGTGGCATAGTCATTGTAACAATTTGAGAATGATATGATGGGTCTGTAAGGATTTCTTGATAACCAGTCATACCTGTATTAAAACAAACTTCACCAATAGAATAACCAATAGCTCCTAGAGATATTCCAAAAAAAACCCTACCATCTTCAAGTAATAAGGTTGCTTTTGTCATAAATATGTGATACTTATAAAAAAAAAGGTCATATAGACCAGGAATTAGAAAAAGAAATTTTTAATAAATTATTTAATTTATTTAAGTAGAACAAGAACTTTACAATTAGTTAAAATACCAAACTTTTTTTCAATATCACGAATTTGTTCTGAATCAGAATTTGAAATAGTCAAATTAACATTATCATCACTACTTACGGCTTCAATGATTAAAGGATTATTCCCCACTCTTCTTTTAACATTCGCATCTTCCATTGAATGAGCATATCCCATAGGACCACGATTAACTGATCTGGAACGCGTATAATGTCTTGGCCCATAAACTAATTTATCATTTTCATTGTACACTTTTGGAACCATTGCTGGAATATGATAAATATTACGAGCATCAATAACGATGCCAGTGGTTCGCTCACTAGTTGCTGTGGAAGCTCTTGTCATCAAATAAATAGATTGGGCAACACTTTCATTCATATATCCATTTGCATCGGTTAAAATTTCCGCAAGACCAGACATTTTTACTGCTAATGCTATGGCTACCTCGTTTTTTTCAAGATATTCTATCTCACCTTGCTGGTATGCACTGCCAATTAAAGTTGTAATTCTATTTTCAATTAAGCGATCGCTTATCATTATTTCACCAACAGTTCTATTATCAAAGTTAACAATTTTTATCAATTCTAGTAAATTTTTACGAGCATAGGAACGTGCCTCACTTTTGGAAAATTTTAAATTTTTTTCAATTATTTGAAACTCATCACCACTATTATTTGTTTTAGTAATATTAGCGGTACCTCTAGAAACAATAACTCTATTAGCATAATCAATAAAACCATCGCTAGTTCTAATTACAGATGAACGAGGAGAATCAAATGAATATACATTCACAGATAAGACTATGAAAATAAATAAATACTTGAATAAATTTTTGAACTTTAACACTCTATAAAATAAGTATTTTAAAGACCGAATTGCAACAATGCAGAATAAAAAAGATTTTTATTAATTAAATTAACATACGACTAAAGGCCTTAATTATTAAAATAAGGACTACCATTAAAAATATAAAATGTTAAAAAGTATTTTAAAAAGGTTTATCTTTTTGTTTTTACTTACTCAGATAACCTATAATAAGGATATAAAAATTGAAGAAAAACGATTAAGAACTGTTCTCATTAAATATTTTTCCAGTAAAGATATGCCTGAATTATTAGGCTCTCAGGTATACAAAAATAAAAATGGATATACGTTTCAAATAGACATAAATAATAAAGATTTAGACATAAATAATGTTATTTATTTATGTTTTAGCTCCCTAAATAAAATTTCAAGTATATCGAATAAACCTATAACCGAATTAATTGTTATAATTCATTTTGAAAAAAATAATATTCCTATCGTAATCAAAGCAGAAAATGATTGTTTAAATAGGTTCTTTAAAAATTCATTAAAAACCAAATTAGATTGGAAAAATAATTGTTTGAATATTGGAACGTTTTAAATTTTATATCAATTATTTTTAAAATAATACTTTAATGAAAGATTTAATTAAAAATTTAAAATTATATGCTAAAGAAGATTTTCCTGTAAATGAAGTCACAGATTACTTAAGCAATTATAAACTAAACAAAAACGATCTTTTAAAATATTCTCACTTTAATAAAAAACTATATACAAGAAATCTAATATTTAGAAATAAAGATTTTGAAATTCTCATACTTTGCTGGAGACCGGGACACTTAGCGCCAATACATGGTCATGAAGGAGAAAAGTGTTGGGCTAGAGTGGAAACTGGAAAACTAAAATTTTCTAATTTCAATATTATTTCAAAAAACCCTCTAAAATTAAAAACTGGACAAGTTATATTTGGCAAAAAAGGATTTTTAGATGGCCCAGCAGAAATTCACTCAGTTGAAAATAAATCTAATACCAATGCGATAACCCTACATGTCTATGCAAAACCTTATGACGCCTGTGATATTTACAATATTGAAAAAAAGAAAATAGACCGTATTAAACTCCAATACTATAGTAAATTTGGTTTATTATGTTAAAAGTACTATCTTTTTTTTTAGTATTTAATTTTCAAATAACAAAAGAATTAAGAGATGATAACCCGTCTTTATTTACAAATCAAAGACTTTATCATGTCCCTCCAGATCCTCTCTTTAAAGATCGAAATCATTATCTTAATTTTATTACAGATATTCCAAAAGATTCAGTTATCTCGGCAACTTTATTTTTCAAAACTGATTTAATGAAGTTCTTTAGGGAATTTGAGTTGAAAGGCACATCTGGACTTTATCAATTTTTTTATGATTATAAAATCTTTCCTGGGAATTTTCTTCAATATTACTTTATAATTAAAACACAGAACAGTATTTATGGAACACCATTAGATAACAAAGGAAACCTAATACATAAAAATGAATTATTAATTGACCCAGTAGAATATTTTAAACAACAAGCTCGTTTAAATAAATGAATGTAAAATCTGAAATTGTTAAACTGAGAAGAGCTATTGAAAATCATAATTATAACTATTACGTCTTGGATAATCCAATTATATCTGATGGAGAATATGATATTCTTTTTAGAAAACTTGAATCTTTAGAATCAAAAAACCCAGACTTAGTAAGCTCAATTTCTCCGACACAAAGAATAGGCTCAAAACCAATATCACAATTTAAAAAAGTACAACACAAAATCCCTATGCTATCTCTAGCTAATGCAATGGATAATGATGAATTAGTGGCATTTAATGAAAGATTAAAAAAAAGATTAAACGAAAAAATACTTAATTATATTGCTGAACCAAAACTTGATGGGCTAGGAGTAGAGCTTGTTTATAAAAATGGAATTTTCACTAAAGGCTCAACCCGAGGAGATGGATTTATTGGAGAAGATATTACTCACAATTTAAAAACCATCAAATCATTACCTTTAACATTACGTGAAACAGATTTTCCATTTCCTAAAACACTAGAAATCAGAGGTGAAGTATTTATTTTAAAAAAAGACTTTAAAAATTTAAATACCGAAAGGGAAAAAAATCAAAAATCCGTTTTTGCTAACCCAAGAAATGCTGCAGCTGGAAGTTTGAGACAACTAAATCCAAAAATAACTGCTAAAAGACCACTTTCTATATATCTATACGATGGAGGGTTTATTGAAGACATGAATTTTAAAAACCACTCTAATTTCTTAAAATATATACAAAAATGGGGGCTGCCTGTAAACCCTTTAATTAAAGAGGTTAATGGAATTGATGAAGTCATACTTTATCATCAAAATTTAGAAAGAAAGAGAGAACAAATCCCTTATGAAATTGATGGAACAGTTTTTAAAATAAATAATTATTTAGATCGAAAAAGTTTAGGGGCTAGGAGCCGATCTCCTCGTTGGGCCATAGCTGGAAAGTTTAAAGCTCAACAATCAACAACAATAATTAATAATATAGAAGTTCAAGTCGGAAGAACAGGTGCTCTAACACCCGTCGCAAAATTAAATCCAACATATGTTGGAGGAGTAACTGTGACTAATGCTACTCTGCATAATCAAGATGAAATAGATCGTAAAGATATACGAATTGGAGATACGGTTTTGATTGAAAGAGCTGGTGATGTTATCCCTAAAATAGTGAAAGTCATCAAAGAAAAACGACCAAAAAAAACAAGACCATTTTTAATTAAATCAATATGCCCTTCATGCGCTCACATGGCTAAGCGTTTAAATGAAGAATCTATCCTTCGATGTCTAAATATCTCATGCCCAAAACAAATCAAAGAAAAAATAAAACATTTTTGCTCTAAAAACGCAATGAATATTGAAGGCTTAGGTGACAAAATAATCGATCAACTTGTTGATAAAAATATTATACTATCAATTGATCAAATCTTTAAAATAACCAAACATCAGCTCTCTAATCTTGAAAGATTAGGGGATAAATCGGCAGTCAATATTTTAGAAGCCATTCAAAAATCAAAAAAAACATCTCTATCCAAGTTTATATATGCTCTTGGGATACGAAATGTTGGAGAACATACTTCTAAAATTTTAGCAAAAACATTTAATAATAATTTAAATAAATTTCAAAGAACTGATTTCAATACATTAATAGAAATCAATGAAATAGGTCCTATTGTTGCAAATTCAATTATTAATTTTTTTTCTAACAAAGTAAATTTAATTATTATAGAAAATTGTTTAAAAAACGGTGTGGTATTTGACAATATAAAATTAAATATATCTAAGAAATTTTCCGAAAAAAGATTTGTCTTTTCAGGAACTTTTAAAAATATTAAACGAAAACTAGCACAAGAACAAATTGAAAAAAATGGTGGATTTGTTTCAAGTTCAATTAGTAAAAATACAGACTTTCTTATTTTGGGTGAGTCACCTGGATCAAAATTAAAAAAAGCAAAAAAGCTTGAAATTCCCATTCTAAATGAACAAGAATTTTTAATAATGATAAAAAATATACTTTAATGTTACTATGAATTTTTGTAATTAAATTTTAAATATGAAAATGATGAAAATTGAATCAGTAGTAGGAGATATAATCCTTCTAGTACTTGAAAATTACGATCCGCTTAAAAAAATAGGTATCACTAGAGATAAATTATTTGTAAAAGTAAAAGGATATGATGAAAATGGGATATGGATATACCACCCTGGTTTTGAAATTCCCAACAATAAAAAAGGTAAAAAAAAGACTCAAAAATTAAAAGCCTCTATCCTTATTCCTTGGGCTTTTATTGTCTCCATTATTCACTTCCCTGGAGCAGAAGGTTATGATTTTCCAAGTCCGTTTGAGCAAGATATTGGTTTTTAATAATCCAAATGAATTTAAACGCAATTGAAATTATAGGATTAATTAAATCCTATGATAACACTTTAGCTTTGCGAGGTGTTAATATGACAATTAAACGAGGAGAATTTTTTGGGTTATTAGGGCCAAATGGAGCTGGAAAAACAACAACAATAAATATTTTAACGGGACTTGTTTTCAGAGATAAAGGTTCGACACTTGTTTTTGGTAAAGATACAGTAAAAAACTTTCGATATACCCGTTCAAAAATTGGAATTGCAGCACAAGAACTTTCACTTGACTGGTTTTTTTCAATTGAAAAACTGCTCTATTTTCAGGCTGGTTATTATGGGATATCAAAAAGCAAAGCAAAAAAAAATATAGATAGTTTACTAGAAAGATTAGGCTTAGATAAAAAAAGGAACTCTAGGCTAAGACAATTGTCAGGAGGAATGAAAAGAAGATTCCAACTCGCCAAAGCCTTAGTGCACGATCCTGATATACTGATTCTTGATGAACCTACAGCAGGTGTTGATGTAGAACTAAGAAGAAGTCTTTGGAAATATCTAAAAGAGCTTCACGCAAAAGGAAAAACAATTTTACTTACAACTCACTATATTGAAGAAGCTGAAAAACTTTGCAATAATATTGCTATTATTGATGAAGGAAAAATTTTAAAAGAAGGATCTCCAAAAAAACTAACTCAGGAATTAGGCACATCAGGAATTACCATTCAGATTAACGATACTGAAATTAATTTTAAATCGATATTAAAAGAATACTCATATACTCACACAAATAACAGACTTCATTTTTCAGTGAAAAACCCTGATATTGCAATGCCTGACATTATCCAAAAATTATCACAAAAAGGTTTGCAATTACAACGTATTGAATCTACTTCATCATCATTAGAAGATGTTTTTTTAGACTTAACAGGTAAAGACATAAATAAATGAATTGGATCGGTTTTTATACCTTAATATTTAGAGAGGTAGGACGATTTTTTTCAGTATATCGACAAACCGTTCTTCCTGGTCTTATTTCATCAGCGTTATATATTTTGATTTTTGGTTTTACATTAGAACAAAGAATATCAGAGATTGATGGAATAGCTTATACGTGGTTTATACTCCCTGGACTTATTATGATGAATACACTAACTAATGCTACTGCCAATACATCTTCATCTATGCTACAAATGAAACTCCTTCAACAACTTCCAGATATTCTAACTGCCCCGTTATCTGGAGTTGAAATTTCTTTAGCTTATATAATTGGAGGAACAGTCAGAGGCGTAGTAAATGGTATACTCGTACTGATATTAGGAGTTCTCTTAACAGATATGCCCGTTCAAAATTTATACGGAACTTTAATATTTATATTTTTAGTATCATGGGCATTTTCAAGTATGGGTCTAGTACTTGGACAACTGGCAGAGAACTGGGATCAAATGGCTATGATGCAAAACTTTTTTTTAACACCTCTTAGTTTTCTTGGAGGTATTTTTTATTCAATAAAGATGTTGCCTGATTGGGCTCAAACACTTAGCCTTATAAACCCTATCTATTATATGATAAATGGAATTCGACACACTATACTTGGAGTAGGTGATAGTCCTTTATTAACTAGCTTTTTAATGGCTATTATACTAACTATTTTTTTTACAATATTTGCAATTTTACTTATGAAAAGTGGAAAAAAAATTAAAGTTTGATACTAGATTATAAATATTTTTTTATCATTTTTTCTTTAGCCGTCTACTGCATTTCAGTTCACCTCTTGCTAATAGTATCTGTCATTTAATTGCTTTTTCAATCGCAGTTGAAATTACATTTGCAAGAATTGGAGGAGCTGCCCATAGGGGTGCTTTATAAACGCTCTTTTGGCCAATTCTAGAAATTTAAAATGGAAATTATAATTAAAAAGGATTTATCAATGTCATTTGAAAATAAGGATTTGGTATGATATTCCCATTATTTGACCTTATTTTATTTTTCCATGTCCTTAGTTCCTGAGCCCAACCATAGCTAAAGATAAACAAAGGCATGTTAGAAAGGGTCAAAGCTAAACGAAATTCAAGACCTGAAGTAACTATTATAGCATCTTTTTTAAATTTTTCATTAAGTTTTGAATTCCAAGCCGTTCCAAAATCAGAGATTAATGCGATAGTAGGCTGTCCTATTTTAATTATTTTTAAAAACTCAACTAAATTTACGGGCACAACTGGAGCTCTTAATTCTATTGTACTCATAATTGCTTGATTTCCTGTTTGATATTGATCTAATCCATCGTAATTATATCCTCTTAAAGACATATACTCTCTACCAGGGACAAGAGAGCCCGCAATATAGTAATTTGGGATATCAAAAATTCCTAATTTTTCTTGAGATGGAAAATTATCACCATTTAAAACTTCATAACGAGTTCGTCCATAAAAAGTAAATGCACCCATTTTTTGATTTGAAAATAGATCTACTTCAAATTTTGAATAATTAAAATCACCCCTGAAAAAATCAGAAACAAATTTTGACCTTAATTCAAATCCAAAACCTTGGTTTGGTAGAAAAAGGTTCCTACGATGATTCCGTTTATTTAAAAATGCATACCGAAAGTTCAGGCTTTCCTCCTGACCAGATTCTGGATTCCCAAAAATAGGTGAGAAAACTTCATCTACAATATTTCTATCTAAAAATTGAATTGAATAATCTAAAAAATGATTTGTAGTTAAATTATTACCAAAATTATATGGATAACTTCCCCAAAACGAAAACCCATTAAAAAACTCTACCAAAAAATCTTCATTATTAAAATATTGAAATTGAAAATTAATATCTTTATAAAAATCTATACCCCAAAATCCTCCAAATGGAAATCCAGTACTGTTTCTGTATTGAAATGCATAACTATTTATTTCTGATGAATATACAGTAAAATATAATCCTCCTAAATCATGTCTACCCAGCCCATCTGAAAAAACAGTTTGAAGCAATAAGCTTTCATTATCTGGAATAACGAAAGTACCCGTGTGAGTGATATTTTTATAAAACCTATAATTCTCTTCCCCTAAAACTTTTACTTTATTTTTTGGATTTATGTTTAACAGTGGATAGTCTGGTATTTTATTCCGCCATGAAGAAAATTTGGAATTCATGCTTATAATATTTTTATTAACAACTCTATCAGGGTTAATATCAACTACTCTTGATGTATCTACAGCAGATAATGTCAAAGCAGTTATATTTGAATTTAAATTATTCCATTGAGTTCCAATTACAATATCTCCAATATCTGTATTCTGAATAATTTTTCCTGTAACTAAATCAATGGTATAGAGGTTTGGAGTATAATCATACAAACCTGTGAATGATATTCTCCCTCCATCTGGATTCCATATTGGCAAATAATCAGCATCATTTGAATTGGTTAATTGTTTTAAGGAATTATCATTTAAATGGTATAAATAAAGATTCATTATCCCACTTTGATTTGATTTTGCAAATGCAATAGACTGCCCATCAGGACTCCATGAAGGAGTTATAATTTGAATATCACCAACATATTGTGTTAATTGTTTTACGTTTTTACCATTTACATCCATTATGTAAAGCTGAGTTGTAGATTTAGAATGAGCAACAAAACAAATACTTTTATTATCAGGAGAAAACTTTGGATAATTGGCTCTCATTGATTTAGTTAATTTAATTTTTTTATTAGTTTTTAAATCATATTTCCAAATATCAAATACTAGTGATTGATTAAATCCATAACCAAACTTAGAGTATATAATTGAATTACCATCAGGAGAAACATCAATATTAGAAATCATTTCACCAAAAGTACCATGATCTAATTCTTTTAATTTCCATTTAAATCGAGCTCTTTTTGCTTTTTTATTATCTCTTTTTGCTTTTTTTAATCTTTTTCTAAATATTTTATTTTCTTTAGAAGTATCGCGAATTGCTAATACCAAAGAATTATCACCTTGCCCTTTAGTCATGCTCCCTATCATTGCAATCCGCATAGTATCAGGAAAATAATCAAACGTTTTTACTTGGTTTATTGGTAGTTTAAATATTTTACCAACATCTTCGACTCTTTCTTTTTGAGATCTTTGACCAAAATAAAAAGTATTCATATGACGACGCCAATCTTCGTTAAACTGCTTTAACTTTATACCAGTATACTTTTTAAACGCACTTTCAAAATAAAGAACTCCTAATTTATTTCTATGATTTAATATTTTACTAATTGTTGAATCTCCAAATCTTTCTGCAAAATATAAAGTCTTAGAAAAACCATCGTTGTGGGGATCTTTAATTTTATGTACAGTATTTCTAATTACATGCCCTTTATGTGAAATATCATAACGAAAGGGACGCCATTTTTCTGTAAAATATTCTGCAATACCTTCAACAAACCATGATGGAATTCCAGATACTAGGTAATTCATTGGGTGAGGGAGCCACCAAGGCCCCTTAATTGTATTAAAGTAAACTAAATGTTGAAGCTCGTGAGCTAAAACAGTTCTAATCCATTTTTCATCATGATTCCAAAGCGCAGCATCATTTTGATCTACCCAAATAATTGTATTATTACTTGGCATTGCAAAACCATTCAAAATCTCATCTTCAGAAGTAAAAATAATATCTAAGCGTGGAAGGGTATTTAGATTCATTTGCTTCATTAAAGTTGGTCTAATTTGTTCAGCTATAGACGCGCCTTTTAAAGCAATTTCTCTAATTTCTTGATGAAAATGAATATCAAAATGAGTTGTTTTTATTGTTTCCCAATCTAATTCAGGGTGGGATCTATTATTAAAACTCCATGACCCTATTCCTTTTAGAATTGTAAAAATTAAAAAAAATAATTTTAATAAATTTCTCATTAATATTTATAATAATCCTTTATTTAAAAGAGAGTTAACTAATTGATTATATGATTTAAAATGGATACCTGAAAACCCAATTGTTTTAGCACCCTCTATATTTTCAATTAAATCATCAATAAAAAGGCACTCATCTGGATTTGAACCTGTTATATTAGCTGCATGAATATAAATTTCCTTTTCAGGTTTTCTAAATCATGTATCAAAAGAAAAAATAGAACCATCAACTAAATCTGGGAACTTATATCTTTTATCAATTTCATCTTTTATATGTTTAGGGTTAGTATTTGAAAGAAGCCATATAGAATAATTATTTTTTAATTTTTTCATAATATTTAAAACCTTAGTTTCTTTACCTAACAAAATTTTCCAAAATATCCAAAAATCAGATTCCTTTAAATTACAAGATTGAGGCAATGAATTTTTATAAGCTAAAAACCATTCATAATTTGAAATCAAACCTTTTTCATACTTGTTATGTTCTTTATAGGGAAAGGAAGATTTTAATTGATTAATAGATAAATTGGTGCATTCAGAAATAAACTGGAAAGACTTCTTGAAATTTATATTTATTAAAACTCCACCAATATCAAAAAATATAGTTTTTATCATATCTATAAAATATTAATTGATTTTTTTACAAATATAAATTTGCATATCACTATTATTATCCATGGGTGAACCATCATAATCACCTAGCTTCTCCTTTACTTTTAGACCTGAATATTCAAATAAAAGATCCATCATATGTGGATAATACATTTTTTGACTAAAGCTATATTTTTCATTCTGTATAATCCCGTCTTTTTCTAAAAACCATGTTAATCTGTTAATTTCTTTTTCTTTATCAAAAGTATTTTTTTCCATAATTCTACATTTGAAACCATTAAAAGTAAAATAATTTGTTGCTGCATATAACTTATTAGTATTTCTATATAAAAATGATGGATTAGGTATAAATAAAGAAATTAAAAATATCCCATCATCATCTAAATGTTTATAAACACAATTCAAACATTTCTTAGCACTTGTAATACTTAAATTATGTAAAAACGAATTAAAACCTATGAATATAAATTTGAATTTTTTTTTTAAATGAAAATTTTGCATATTCTTTAAATGAAACTTTGCACTATTTAAAAATTTTTTTTTTGAAACCTTAATAAAAGCCCGACTTGAATCTATTCCTGTATAATCTAAACCTAGATCAATAATTATCCTAGTTAGACGACCTGTCCCAGAAGCTAATTCTAAAACTGGACCTCCAGATTTAAAAGCAACAGTTTTAATTAATTGATTATCCCACGTATAGTTATTATGAATCGCATCATATAAATCAGGTCTTTTATAAATATTCAATAAATTTTATCTTTTAACATTATTCTAATTGGTGATCATTAATTCTTTAGATGTTTTATTAAGTATTTCACAACTATTTTCACCAATAATAACATCATCTTCAATACGGACTCCTCCCCATCCTGAAATATAAATCCCCGGTTCAATAGTCATAACATTGTTTTTTTCTAGAATTTGTTCACTTTGAGGTGTGAAACGAGGTGAAGTATGAATTTCTAAACCAAGTCCATGCCCAGTTCCATGCGTATAAAATTTTCCATACCCCATTTTTTTTATATAATCTCTTGTTGAAGCATCTACTATATTACATGCAACTCCAGCTTTTGCAGTTTCACAACCTCGCCTTTGAGCTTCTTTAACTATTGAATAAATTTCATAATGTTTTTCACTTGCCTCTTTCACCACAGGTGTCCTGGTCATATCAGCATGATAACCACCATATTTTGCAGCTGCATCTATAACAATAAAGTCACCTTTTTTAAATTCTCTGTCTGTTGGGGTTGCATGAGGCAATGCACCATTAGGACCTGTTGCTACAATTGGTGAGTACGCTTCCCCCTCTGCATACTCACGATATTTAGATACCATAAAATTTGCAACTTGTTTTTCAGTATATCCTGGTTTTAACATGGGTATTGTTTCTTCATAAACTCTATCTGTAACCTCAACGGCTGTACGCAAACAACGTAATTCATAATCATCTTTAACCGCTGCTAAATTTTCCAATATCATTGATGATTTTTCCCATAACGTATTAGGAAATACCTCCTTCATATTTTCATATAGAGTAAAACTCATATGATCGCTTTCAAATAGTAATTTTAAACCTTTTGGAATTAAATTATTATTTTTTATTTGTATTAAATGTGAATCCATACCAATAAAAATATCAAAACCAACAACTTGATTTTTTGATTGTTCAATATATCTTCCATCTGTAATAAAATAATTTCCTGAAGGAGTTATTAAACAAGATGCTGCAGAGCCTGTAAATCCTGATATATATCTTATATTTGTTAAATTAGTTATTAAAATTCCATCAAAATGCTTTTCCCCTAAGAATTTTGATAAACGATTTTGTCTTTTTTGGTATATTGAACTTTTCATTATAAGATGGTTAATCCTTTTTTGATTTTTTTATTAAAGTATAAATGATTTCTCTTTCGATATTAATTGAATCCACACTTTCACCTTTTTCCTCTAAAGAATCCAAAACATTTAAAGCTTGATCAAATAGACCTTGGTTTTTTAACACTGAAACCAATGTAAATGTTGCCAATTTGGGACTAATTTTTAAAGGCATTGATGATTTATCTAATACCGATTCTTTATTTGGTTGTGAAGTAAGTTCAACATTTAAATTAGCAGAAATATTCTGAAAAGCTTTTTCATCTATAGGTTTATTTTCTTTCTTGTTTTCCTTAAGTCTAAATTTATCAATAAAGCTCAAAGCTATTTGATTGGACGGATCTAGTTTTAATACACTTTGCCAAGATTTTAATAAACGACTAGAAGCTCTTCCCAGAACAGTTTGAACTTCACAAAGCATTTCTGCTGCTGCTAAATGGCTTTTAGAAAAAAGTAACACACGTTCTAAAGCTTTTTCAGCTTTTTTTAAATTTCCTTCTTTCTTTTCAATTTGAGCATATATATACCACCCCGAAATATCATTTTTATGATAATTGAATCCTATATCACAGACTTTTCTCGCTCTTTTTAAATCATTTTTTTTTAAATAAAAATTTGCTAAAACTGGAAATAATATTGTATCAAAATGATCAGAAAAATATAATTCGAGTTCGATTTGATTTTTTATATCCATTCTAGCGTCTGTTTTCATTAACCCAATTTGTTATAAAATCTATTGTTTCTTGAATAGGTGTTCCAGGTCCAAATAATTTTCCTACTCCTTTTTTCTCTAATTTTAAAATATCTTTTTTTGGTATTATACCTCCACCAATAAGCAAAACATCATCTAAACCTTTTTTTTTCATAAGAGAAAGAATATTGCTAAAAATTGTATTATGAGCATTATTTAAACTTGAAAGAGCAATTACATCTGCATCTTCTTGTAAAGCTGAAGCTACTATCATCTCAGGTGTCTGTCTTAAACCTAGATAAATTACCTCCATACCAGAATCTCTATATGAAGAAGCTAATACTTTAATACCCCGATCATGACCATCAAGGCCTGGTTTAGCCATAATAATTCTTATTTTTCGTTTCATAAAGTTTTAATTTAATATTGCTTATAAATAGATCATAACTTTCATTATTTTATCTTTTTTAACTTTTATTTGAATTAAGAATTAAAGTAAATGGCCCATCATTTATTAAATCTATATCCATCGTTGAGCCAAATTGACCG
>MDTA01076161.1_pt1 | contig 15430 bp, 12 predicted proteins | sample 811151 | NCBI WGS metagenome assembly MDTA01 (sample SAMN05326648, study PRJNA326480) | marine metagenome | isolation source: seawater | place: Indian Ocean: South | collected 2010 | reverse complement strand
GCCCCACGTCGATCACAAACAGAACGTCAGGTAAGCCTTCCATGTTCTTGATGCCGCCGAGGCCGCGCTCCAGCTTGGCGAGTTCGCGCTCACGCGACAGACCTTCTTTCTTGCTCAAGCGCTCAAGACCGCCCTCGGCAATCATCGCTTCCAGATCTTTGAGACGGCGGATCGACTCTCGTACAGTACGGAAGTTGGTCAGCATTCCACCCAACCAGCGACGGTCGACGTAAGGCATGCCACAGCGAGTGGCTTCACGCTGGATGACCTCTTGCGCCGACCGCTTCGTCCCCACAAACAGGATCTTGCCGCGGTTGGCCGCCATCGAGCCGAGGAAGTTCACAGCGTCGTTGTACAGCGGCAACGTACGCTCGAGATTGATAATGTGGACTTTGTTGCGCTCCCCGAAAATGTAGGGAGACATGCGTGGGTTCCAGTAACGTGTCTGGTGGCCAAAATGGACGCCGGCCTCCAGCATGTCACGCATCGATACTGCGCTCATGAATCAAACCTCTCGGATTTGGGTTGTGCCTCCATGTGTACTGCGCGCCCAACCCTGACGATGGGGGTCCAACCTAATGGGTCCAACCGGCACGGCACCCGGGCGACAGATAGCTACACATGTGTGGGATAATCTCGCCCCAGAGCATCACAGCCACTGTTGCAAGCCGCCCAAACCGGAATGAATCCAGAGTGAAACAGCCGCCCTGACAGCCGCGCGCAAGGAGCGAAGTTGCAGTTGCCAGACACGTTTGTCTGACAAAGTCGCCCTTTATACCATATTTTTCGAACCGACAGCCAGCGCCCGAGTACGGATCACCACCGTCCGTGGTACTGCCTGACGCAAGCAAATCACGAGAACATGACACGCCGATGGCAATCAGCATAAAAACCGCAGAACAAGTCGAGTCAATGCGCGTCGCGGGACGGCTCGCGGCAGAAGTCTTGCGCATGATCGAGCCGCACGTGGTCCCGGGCGTCACAACCGGGCATCTGAACAGTTTGTGCCACGAGTACATCGTTAACGAGCAGAAAGCGATCCCGGCGCCCCTGAACTATCACGGCTTCCCAAAATCCATCTGCACGTCAGTCAATCAGCAGGTCTGCCACGGGATTCCGAGCGACAAGAAAAAGTTGAAGGACGGCGACATCGTCAACATCGACATCACGGTCATCAAGGATGGCTATCACGGCGACACCAGCAAGATGTTTTGCGTCGGCAAGCCATCCGTCCTGGCTGAGCGGGTGGTGCGCATCAGCTACGAATGTATGCGCCTCGGCATCGAGATGGTACGACCGGGCATCCACCTGGGTGACATTGGTCATGCCATCCAGACGCACGCGGAGAAGCACCGTTGCTCAGTCGTGCGCGAGTATTGTGGTCACGGCATTGGCCTGACCTTTCACGAAGATCCGCAGGTTCTGCACTACGGCAGCCCCGGCACGCGGGAGCGGCTGGAACCCGGCATGACGTTTACGATCGAACCCATGGTGAATGCAGGCAAGCGCCACGTGAAGCTGCTGCCTGACGGCTGGACAGTGGTCACCAAAGACCACAGCTTGTCGGCGCAGTGGGAACATACACTGGCAGTCACGGATGACGGCTTTGAGGTAATGACCGTCTGCGAAGGCGACGACATTTGAACACGTGCACGGCCGGGTGGCCGCAGCGCGTGCGGAGGACTCTACTGACGTGGATACGCCACGCTCGACGCTGAAAATCGACCCGCGCGAGGACCACGCGGCTTTTGCCGCACATTGTCGTGATGTCATTGCCGGTCATCACGCGGCGCGCGCGGAGCAATTCGATCGCGGCGAGTCCATCTATACCCTGGTGCGCGCCAACGCGGCCGATATGGACGCGCTGCTGGTCGACATCTGGAAGAGTTTTGGGCTCGCCACCGAGAGCGGCCTGGCGCTGGTCGCCGTGGGTGGTTTTGGACGCGGTGAGTTACATCCGTACTCCGATGTTGACCTCATGGTCCTGGCTGCGGGAGACGTCGGTCGACACGGGGATGTCCTGAGCGCGTTCCTGACACTGCTGTGGGATCTACGGGTCGAGGTCGGTCACAGCGTACGTTCGCTGGATCAGTGTGCGGCGGATGCAGCGGGCGATATCACGATCGCGACCAATCTGGTCGAGTCGCGTCTGTTGTATGGCGATCGGGCCCTGTTTGAGGAAATGCGCCAGCGCACCCGCAGTGCATGGACCAGCCAGGCATTCTTCGAAGCCAAATGGGACGAGCAACGTACCCGTCACCGTCGTTTTCATGATACCGCTTACAACCTGGAGCCCAACGTCAAGGAAGGTCCCGGCGGCTTGCGCGATTTGCAGATGATTGGCTGGGTCGCCAAGCGGCATTTTGGCGCCGAAAGTCTGAGCGAACTGGTGACTAATGGCTTCCTGACCGAAGCAGAATTCGACACGTTGCACGAAGCGCAGGGTTTCTTGTGGCGGGTCCGCTACGGATTGCATCTGGTGGCTGGTCGCCGCGAGGACCGCTTGCTCTTTGACCATCAGTCAGGGCTGGCGGCGCGCCTCGGTTACAGCGACAAAGACCACAATCTCGCGGTTGAGCAGTTCATGCAGCTGTATTACCGCACCATCCGGTCTTTGAGCCGGTTAAACGAGATGTTGTTGGAGCTGTTTCAGGAAGAGTTACTGCTGGATCCCAGCCGCGCGGAAATCAAACCGCTCAACAGACGCTTCCAGACCCGCGACGGCTTCCTGGAAATCCGCAACGCAAACGTGTTCGCGCGTTTCCCGTTTGCACTGCTGGAGATGTTCCTGCTGTTGCAGCAAAACCCGGGCATCAAGGGCGTACGCGCCACCACTATTCGCGCCGTCCGCGAAAATCTGCATCGCATCGACGACGAGTTTCGTGCCGACCTGCGCGCGCGCAGTCTGTTCCTGGAGATCATTCGCCAGCCGCGCGGGATCACACACGAATTTCAGCGGATGCACGACTACGGGGTGCTAGCGGCGTATCTGCCGGTGTTTGGCAACGTTACCGGACAGATGCAATACGACCTGTTTCATGTGTACACGGTCGATCAACACACGCTGTTCGTAGTGCGCAACCTGCGTTGCTTTTTTGTGCCGGAGCGCTTCCACGAATTCCCGCGCTGCTCGGCTCTGGTCTCGCGCCTGCCAAAGCCGGAGCTGCTATATCTGGGCGGCTTGTTTCACGACATCGCAAAGGGGCGCGAAGGCGATCATTCCACGCTCGGCGCGGATGACGCACAAGGGTTCTGCCTGCACCACGGCATGAGCAAGTTCGACGCCAACTTCGTCGCTTGGCTGGTGGAGAATCATCTGTTGATGTCGGTTACCGCGCAGCGGCGCGACATCTCTGATCCGGACGTTATCGAAGAATTTGCGAACGCCGTAGGCGACCGCATGCACCTGGATTACCTGTACCTGCTGACCGTCGCTGATATTCGCGCGACCAACCCAAGTTTGTGGAACGACTGGAAAGATTCGCTACTGTGGGATCTGTACCAGTCAACCGTGAACGTGCTGCGACGCGAGGGTGACCGGCCGGTGGATTCATCAGGCCTAGTACGGGAGACCCAGGAGGGTGCCAAGCGGTTGTTGGGCAAAACCGTACCGCAACAGCGCGTGCGGACGTTGTGGCGCGCCCTGGGTGATGACTACTTCCTGCGCACCACGGCGGACGAGGTCGCCTGGCATGCCAACTGTATCCTCGAGGCCGGTGCGGAGCAGCTGCCACTGGTGGTCGCGCGCAGCGGTCGCGGTGGCATCGATATTTTCATCTACGCCCCCGACCAGCACTATCTGTTTTCTGCCTGTACCGCGCAACTGGAACGACTGGGTCTTAATATCCTGGACGCGCGCATCATCACCGCCGACAACGGCATGACGCTCGATAGTTTTGTCGTCGAGGAAATGCTTGATCACACCGAATCTGCGGCTGAACGCTATGCGGAGATCACGCAGAAGCTTCGCGATGCCATTCGCAAACCTGCCCGGCATATGCCCTCCATCAGCCGGGTGCCCAAACGCCAACTCAAGCATTTCCGCACCACGACTACGCTCAAGTTTACGGCTGAGCCTGAGCGGGGCCGGACTATCATGGAAATCATCACTGGCGATCGCCCTGGCCTGCTATCACGCATCGGCTGGGCGATGGCGGCGTGTCACGTCTCGCTGACAAATGCCAAGATCGCAACCTTTGGCGAGCGCGCAGAAGATATTTTTTACGTGTGCGACCGCGTGACGGGCGCGTTGGAAGACGAGCAGGTTGAGTGCCTGCGCAACAACATCCATAAAGCGCTTGGGACCCGTGAAAAGCACGATATGCCCGAGGTCGTCACGTTTTGATCGCCGCTTCCGCACACCTCTTCTTTTAACCAGATTTATTGGCGAGCCAACCTTGTTAATTACAGTCAAATATTTCGCGAGCTTGCGTGAGCGTGTAGGCAAGAGCCAGGAAACGCTGGAACTGGCGGACGCAGCGACCGTTGCCGATGTGTGGGCCAAAGCGGTACCAGATTCAATGCAGAGCACCACCGATGACGAAAGCATCCTCGCGGCAGTGAACCACGACTATGTGGAACGCGACCATGCGCTCAGCGACGGCGACGAGGTTGCGTTCTTTCCACCAGTGACGGGAGGTTAGGCGTGAGTGAGCTGACCCATTTTGACGCAGCTGGTCAGGCGCATATGGTTGATGTTGGCGGCAAAGACATCACACACCGAGTAGGTGTCGCGGAGGGTCGTATCACGATGGCGGCCGCCACACTTGAGCTAATCCTGAGCGGTAGTCACAAGAAAGGGGACGTTCTCGGTATCGCGCGCGTCGCCGGCATCATGGCCTCCAAACGCACGCCCGATCTGGTCCCTCTGTGTCATCCGATGCCACTGACGCGGGTGGCAGTCGAATTGACTCCCGAACCCGACAAGGCGAGTGTGCATTGCAGAGTGCAAGCCGAGACGGTGGCCAGAACCGGGGTGGAGATCGAAGCGCTGACAGCGGTGCAGGTCGCTCTGCTGACAATATATGACATGTGTAAAGCCGTCGATCGCGGCATGACCATTGGCGACGTCCGGCTGGTCGAAAAATCTGGCGGCCAGTCCGGCCATTGGGTGCGCGTTTGAGGTTCATTCCGGCGTGGACCGGCCCAACTCCGCACGGTATGGCGGGGCCGCTCAGCAGTGTAACTCAGTTGCTCAAACCCAGGGGTTGCTTCACGATCTCGTGACATCCGAAGTGTATACTCGCCCCAAATTGTGCACCGCAACGGAACAACAACATGTTGGGTGGTACTCCGACACCTATTGATAGTCGGTTAGATTCTCTAGAGAAACACTTGAAGCGCGAAAATCCAGCCCTGATGAAGGTTGTTCGCAGCTATCGTGAACTGGACAAGGTTGCCTACGGCCTTGGTGTACTCAACCGCAACGATTCCATGGCGACACGGGTTCCGTGGTGGCCGTTGATCGCGGTGCTGGGTACGTTTTCATCTGGCAAGTCGACGTTTATCAACCGGTACGTCGGCGGCACGTTGCAGCAGACTGGCAATCAGGCCGTGGACGATAAGTTCACCGTAATCTGCCAGGCGGCGGATGGCGAATCGCGCACGCTACCCGGGCTCGCGTTGGACGCGGACCCACGTTTCCCGTTCTACCAAATCAGCAAAGAAATTGATGACGTTGCACGAGGCGAAGGCGGTCGTGTAGACGCCTACCTGCAGTTGAAGACAACACCATCGCCAACCCTCAAGAACAAGATTGTCATCGACTCGCCCGGATTTGATGCCGACGCGCAGCGCAACTCCACACTCCGCATCACTGAGCACATCATCACGCTAAGCGATCTGGTACTGGTGTTCTTCGACGCGCGTCACCCAGAGCCGGGCGCGATGCAGGACACGTTGAAACACCTCGTCACCGAGACCATCAACCGTCCGGATTCCAACAAGTTTCTTTATATCCTGAATCAGATTGACAACACGGCGCGTGAAGACAATCCGGAAGAGGTGTTTGCGGCATGGCAACGCGGTCTGGCACAGGCAGGGCTGACGGCGGGCCGCTTTTACCGCATCTACGACGCCGAATCGTCCGTGCCGATCGAGGATCCGAGTGTCAGGCAGCGTTTCGAGGAGAAGCGTGACGCCGACCTCGCGGAAATTCGTGGACGCATGGAACAGGTCGAAATGGAACGCGCGTACCGGGTTATTGGCGTCCTCGAGAAGTTGGCCAAGCGTATCGAGGGGCACGTTATCCCACGTGTGCACGAGATGAAGCAACGCATCAAACAGCGCATAGTGTGGACAGACAGTATCGTGTTCGCGCTGGCCGCCGCCGTGCTGGGCCTGGGTGGCATGAAGCTGGGTGTGGACTGGGCCAGATTGGTGGACCCGTGGATAGGCGCACCGGTCGCCGCCGCGGTCGCGGCCCTGGCCATCTATTTACACGTGCTGATTCGCAAGTGGGTGGTCGGACGTGAGCGCAAGTTGCTGACAAAAGAGCACGACCTGGAGCTGCGCGAGTGGCTGGAAAATGCACTGACCCACAATACGACGCGCTTCCGCAGCGTATTGCTGACTTCCCCCGTTGGTTGGGGTGCCGGCGCCAAACGCCGCCTGGCACAAGTGTTACGCGACGCTGACGGATTTGTGCAGACGCTGAACGACCGCTACACCAACCCGTCAGGCGCGGCCGTAGCCGACGAGCCAGCGCAGAACGAGGGTAGCGAAGAGTCGGTCGCGTCACCCGTGGTGCCCCGAGCGAGCACCGCCGCCTAGTCGGCATAGCCGGTCCACTATTGGGTGTTGGGTGTTGCGCATCGAATTCGGGAACGCCTATTCGATGCCAGCCGCAGCACATACGTTTCCCGGTGGCACGCGTCATGCGCGGCGTCTGCGACTGGTTATCGCGCACCTGGCACTGACGCTAGCCTGTGTCAGTGCGTCTGTGTCATACGGCGCCCAGAATAGTGCCGTACCGGCTACACAGGAGCTACGTGTAGGCACGCTAACCGGTACAATGGACGCATGCCGGGCGCGCGGTTCATTCCCGCGTGAACACCTGTACCTGTCATCGTTAGCCACCCGGCTCGAGCGGCAGCTCGTGTGGGTATGTTTTACCAACGAGGACGCATTACGTCAGGCAGTGGCAGCCGGTCTGGTGGACCTTGCGGCCGCGTTCCTGTCGCCCATGTCAAAGCCAGCAGGCTCGCAAGATGACATCACCTTCGCGCGGCCCGTTGCCAATGCCCGCAGCGTTGTTTATGCGCCGCCCGGCCCTCGAATCGCCACCGCACGACACGCCTACCAGCGCTCGTTTCAACACAACTCTGACCAATCCAAGGCGGCGGACACCGTTGTGTATCCACACGATACGCGCGCACGGGTGCTGTTAGGCGACCTGCTGGCACGTTCTGTTGATCAGGTGCACCTCGCCAGCGACGAGCTCAATGAAGCTACACCGCTGAAACAAGCACAGGACCGCGGGCTGGCCGCGCGTCTTGGACCGCGGGCGCAATCGCGCCGATGGGCGTTGCCCGGCGAGCGAAACAAGCTCGAGGATGCGATCGACCAGTTTCTGCAGGCGCGTCTGGCGACGCTGCAGCACCTGGAACTGTTGCCCGACGATCTCAAGGGCGTGAGCGAGCGCGGCATCATCCGCGTCATTACACGTCCGGAGCGCCACGGCTTTTACATCTCCTCCGGACGCATCCGCGGGTTTGACCATGAGTTTCTGCTGTTTTTTGCGCTCGCGAACAATCTGGAGATCGAATACCTGGTGCCGCACACCGACGCGCAGGCGCGGATGTGGCTCTCATCAGGTGTCGGTGACGTCTGGATCACCAGCGCGGCCGCTGCAGATAAGGACCTGGAAAGCACAGCGCCCTACCGACGTTCGGAGTTGGTTCTGGCCGGCGCCGACAGCGAGCCCCGGAAAGACGGCCTTCTGACGGTCTACGCCCTGCCGGAGCTACTCACCGCGCGCGTCCGGCAACAAATTTCGAGGTTGTACCCACAAGCGCGGATCCAGCCCGCCGAAGCCGCACAAACGAGCCTCGACCTGTTGATCCATGTCGCCCGCAACCGGGACGCTATCGCCCTGGTCGACAAGGAACACCTGCGCGCCGCCGCGCGCATCCAGGTGGGCGTGGTGCGCATCGGTACGTTCGCCGAACCCAGAGTGCGACACTGGGTCACCCGTCAGTCGTCGAGTCTGATGCACAACAAGCTGGCCGAGTACGTCCGCAAGGAAGCTGACGGCGCTTTCCAGCGTGTGCTGGCGCAACGCTATTTCGCCCGTTCCAAACTCCGGGCGCGCGCCGACAACACGCATCAATTCTCCGAATTTGACGCCACAATTCGCGATGCCGCCACCAAAGCCGACATCGATTGGCGGTTAATCCTCGCGTTGATCTGGGTCGAAAGTGCGTTTGACCCGCGCGCAAAGTCCGAAAAAAACGCGGGCGGAATCATGCAGATCATTCCGGAGACGCGCGCTGAGTTGGGACTCAGGGACCCAAACGATCCGGATGCGAGCATTCGGGCTGGTGTGCGCCTGCTGACAATGCTGCGCAAACGTACTCCAGACTTCGTATCCGCACCGACGCGTGTCTGGTTCGCCATGGCTGGTTACAACGCCGGTTGGACCAAAATCACCCGCGCCCGCAAGCGGGCAGCGGAAATGGGGTTGGATGACGCACGCTGGTTTGGACACGTCGAGGCTGCCATCCGCGCTGAGTCTCGGAATCCGCCGGCGTTGTCGGTAAAACCCTGTTATTGCGCCGAAACGGTTCGATACCTGCGACGCATCCGGGCTCAATACTCTGCCTACCGGCACTTTATGCCGGCGCACGCTGACGCGACCGATCCAAACCTTCTGGTGGGGTCATCCAGACGCCAATGACGCCTACACATACCTACCTGGGAAGATAGAGCTGCGCGGCGTTTTCGCGCACACTCTGCGACCGCAAATGCGTGCAACCATTGGAAGCGGAGTCAACCAATATGGCCCTCAGTCGACGAGAATTCTTGCACCTGGCTGCGCTGGCAGCAGCCGCCGGGTTATCGCCCCGAGCCATGGCGAAGACAAGCCTGGATGAACTCTACGACGCACGTTTTGATGGGTCTGTGCGGCTCTTGCATTTCACCGACTGTCATGCACAACTGGAGCCGGTCTACTTCCGCGAACCCAGCGTGAACCTCGGGTTGGCAGAGGCCTATGGGCGGCCACCGCACCTGGTTGGCGAAGCGTTGCTGAAACGCTTTGGCATGAGCGGTGACAACATAGCTCAGCACGCGTTCACTTATATGGATTTTGCCGAGGGCGCGCGCCGCCTGGGCCGCGTCGGTGGATTTGCGCACCTCGCGACGCTGGTGCGGCGCATGCGCGACGCAGCAGGTCCTGACGCATCACTGCTGTTGGACGGTGGCGACACATGGCAGGGCTCCTGGACCGCTCTCAAGACGCGCGGCCGTGACATGGTGGAAGCATGCAACTTGCTTGGCGTTGACGTCATGACAGGGCACTGGGAATTCACGTACGACCAGGACGAAGTTCGCGCCAATATCGAGGCGAGCAATGCGGAATTCATCTCTCAAAACGTGAAAGTAAAAGAGGACGCGTTATTTGATGGCGCGCCTGCATACGACGAAGACTCAGGCCACGCATTCAAACCGTACACAGTCAAAGAGATGGCGGGCGGCAAACGCATTGCGATTATCGGGCAGGCGTTCCCGTACACGCCGATCGCCAACCCACAGCGTTTCATTCCCGACTGGACATTTGGCATCCAGATGGACGCGCTGCAAGAACTCGTCTCGCAGATTCGCGCAGAAGAAAAACCGGACGCCCTGGTATTGTTGTCACATAACGGCATGGACGTCGATGTGAAGCTCGCCGGGCTTGTCGAGGGCATCGATGCCATCTTGGGTGGACACACCCACGACGGCGTGCCGCGCGCACTGGAAATCAGGAACACCGGCGGCGTGACTCTGGTCACAAACGCCGGTTCAAACGGCAAATTCCTGGGTGTGCTGGATCTGACACTGGGCGCGAGCGGGGTCAAAGGGTATGACTATAAGCTGCTGCCCGTATTCTCCAACTTCCTGCCAGCCGCCGCCGATGTTGCGACTCACATCCAGAAGGTGCGTGCGCCATACATCAAACAGTTGACCGAAGTGCTGGCATACACCGATTCGCTCCTGTACCGCCGCGGCAACTTCAACGGCACGTTTGATGAAGTTGTGTGCAACGCTCTAATGCAGACGAATGACGCGCAGATAGCCCTTTCGCCGGGCTTCCGTTGGGGCACAACGGTATTACCGGGAGAGCCGGTCCTGTTCGAGAACGTTGCGGACCAGACCGCCATGACCTATCCCGAAACCTACGCGCGTGACATGCGCGGTGAAGACCTCAAGCTCATCCTGGAAGATGTTGCGGACAACCTTTTCAACGACGACCCCTTCTTCCAACAAGGTGGCGACATGGTGCGCGTGGGCGGCCTTCAATACAGCATCGATCCAACTCAGAAGATCGGCGCGCGCATCACCGATCTCAGACTCAGCAACGGGGACCTGATCGACGCCGGCAAGTCCTACCGCGTCGCCGGCTGGGCAACGGTCGGCGCACAATCCGAAGGTCCGCCTGTGTGGGAACAGGTGAGCGAATACCTGCGCGCCGAAAAAACCGTGCGGATCGAAAGCGTGACCTCGCCCAAACTCAATAACGTAAGCGGTAATCCCGGATTGGTTGAGAACGCCTGAGCGAGACACTTGCCGCCGCCATCCATGTCACACATCCAGACACGAATCTGGGGTAGACGCTAGAAACGCGAGGCTCGTTTTGTGGTCAAATGCGTTTTGGGTTGACCGCGGTCGAGTCGCTGAGGGCGATTCGCAGTCTGCGTGTTTGATGCCTCGAATGGCTGGAATGTACGGGGCTTTTTGACTTGGGAGATCGACAACGGTGAGGCGCTCTAAGGCAATTCTCGGAGCCACGCTGCTAACGCTTACTACCGCCCCGGTGCACGCGGCGGGTGACGCGGTAGCTGGCAAGGCCAAGTCGCCTGTATGCATAGGCTGCCACGGACCGGACGGCAACAGCACAAACCCGATCTGGCCCAAACTTGCGGGCCAACACGCCGCATATCTCGTTAAAGCCCTGAAGGACTTCCGACGCGGTACCCGTAAAGACCCGACCATGAATGCGATGGCCAAACCACTGACGGATGCGGACATCGAAAACCTGGCGGCTTATTACGCCTCGCAGAAACAGAAGTGAGTTCGCAGCACCGCCTGCTGGTGGTTTGCGGCGATTGAAAGGCTCATCAGAGCGCGCGTGATTTGCCTGTGAAGACGGCCCGCCTGCGGCCCGCAAGGGCGGCTGTCAGCATAATGCCAAATTTGCCTGGGTAGGCGGGAGCGACGCACTTTTGTGGCCCGGGGTCACGCATGTCATCGCGCCTGATTTTCGAGCGCGTGCTGCCGTGGTGCGCGTGCTGTTCGGGCCTCCACAGTTGGCGCGGCAATGCTAGAATACTCGGCTCGCGCACGGAGTGTGTTGTGGTCAGTTACAACGTGTCGCCCAGGCGGGCTGCGCGGTGGCCTCCGAACCGTGCTTCATGGGTCTTTTGCGATCAATGACACAACCATTGGACGAGGACTGGCATTTTGTCTGCGCCTCCGACGAACTTGGTGACGAAGAGGTGATTCAGTTCTGGGTCGATGAGGTTGCGCTTGCCATCTACAACCTGGATGGGGAGTTTTATGCAACGGCCGATACCTGTAGTCATCAGCAGGCTTCATTATCCGAGGGGTTCGTTACGGACGATATGATCGAGTGTCCCCTGCACCAGGGGCGCTATCACATCGCGACGGGCGCTGTGGCTGAAGGGCCAGCATGTGCGGATTTGCCGGTGTACCCCACGTGCGTGCACGACGGCGATGTTTATGTTCAGTATGTGGAGGATGCCTAGTGACTGAGGCGAACATGTCAAGCCAGCCGGCGAACACGGATCGCGCGCGCTTCAATATGGTGGAGCAACAGGTGAGAACCTGGGACGTGCTGGATCCCCGCGTACTCGACCTGTTGCACGAGGTCCCGCGCGAAGACTACGTTCCCGACGCCTACGCAGGCGTGGCATATGCTGACACCAGCATCCCGCTAGACGACGGCCAGTTCATGCTGCCGCCACGTGTTGCCGCGCGCATCGTGCAGGCATTGGAACCCAACCGCATGGACCGAGTGCTGGAGGTGGGAACGGGCAGTGGCTACTTGACGCGTCTGCTGTGCAGCCTGAGCGCACATGTAGTGAGCGTGGAAATGTCGTCAACCCTGCACCAGAAAGCCACCGCTAAATTCAAAGCCCAGTCCATCCGCAACGTCACGTTTGTGCACGCAGACGGATTGAACGGATGGGAAACCGACGCTCCATATGACTGCATCGTCTTCACCGGCTCGATGCCAAGCCTGAACCAGGACATCAAACAGCAACTCAAGCTGGGGGGCCGATTATTTGTCATTATTGGACGCCCACCCGCGATGGAGGCGGTCATGATTACCCGCGTTAGTGCGGACGAATGGTCAACAGTCAGTCTCTTCGAGACCGTCGTGGAACCGCTGACTGGGGCGGACGAGCCACGCGCATTTACTCTGTAGCATCAGCCCGGATGAACTAGTTTTCAGCGGGCGACAATGGCTTGTTGCCCCGTTCACTTTCACCCGGCGTCTCCGTAACGAAGCCGGCCTCCGGCATTGAAGTTTCCTGCGTCGTGCTGTGGCCTCATGTTGACAAGATTTCTCTTGCGAGCCCGATAGAAGCCCCCCACTCCCACCGTACAGCACAGTTGCAGACATATACTCGGGTGTCGCCACCAAAGATAACGTTCCATCTTTACCGGGAGAGGCCTTCCTGGGCAGTGCGTGCGGTTTCAATGCCAAGACCGTAAGGGCCTGTTATCCACGGTCCGCGAGCAAACCCCGAAATATCGCCTATGCTTGGTCTGGATGCTTAACGCCTGACTATCAGGATTTTTCAGATGATTGAATATTCGATAATTAACTTTAATTATCTTGTTTAAGCACCTAATATAATTATCAATACCCCATCAATTTGCACATCTAAACGCAATAAGGGAACTCGATTGTTGTCTTACATGGCTACGGTCCGCGATGTTTTTCTAATAGCTCTCGTCTGCGTGACGGCGTGCGCGCCTGCGCGCGCGAACAGCGTCCATCTCATGAACGCATTCCAGATGGCAATCGCGAACGATCCGACGTTTTTGAGTGCTGGTGCTACAAATCGGGCAGCGCAGGAGCTGATTCCACAGGCGAAGGCGTTACTGCTGCCCGAAATCCGCATGGCCAGCAATGTTCGCGGCACGTTGCGGTTTAACCTGCGAGACAGCACAACAGCTGCATTGGGGCGGCGCGATGCGTTTTTCTCGGGCGATGTGACGCTTAATATCACGCAACCGATCTATCGTCAGGACCTGCGCATCCAGGTTAAACAGTCCGGTACGCAAGTGGCCCGGGCGGATGCGGTATTTGCATTTGCGCTTCAGGACCTCATCGTGCGTGTGGCGGACCGCTACTTTGGCGTACTCGCCGCGGACGACGCGCTGCAGTTTGCTGAATCCAGCAAGAGTGCAATTGAGCAGCAGCTGACGCAGAGCAAACAGCGTTTTGAAGTGGGCTTGATCGCCATAACGGACGTCGAGGAGGCGCAAGCAGGCTTCGACTTGGCGGTTGCGCAGGTAATTGCCGCCGAGAACGACCTCGCGAGCGCTTATGAGTCACTTCGCGAGGTGACCGGCAAATACCACAAGGCGCTGTGGATTTTGGGTAATGACATGCCGCCGCTGGTCGTGCCACAACCGAACAATATTGATGCATGGACGGAAACCGCGCTTGACCAGAATCGCCAGCTCGAGGCGGCCCGCCTGGAAGTCGCCGAACAACGTGACGAGATTCGTCGCGTAGAAGCCGGCCATCTTCCCACGCTGAACCTTTTTGGGTCCTCTGGCGTCACCTTCCAGAGCGGCAATACGGTCACCAACTCGAGAAACTGGGACACATCCGTAGGGTTACAACTGGCCGTGCCTATTTACCGTGGCGGGCTTGTGCTCTCACAAACCAGGCAGGCGCAGCATACCCACCAGCGTGCCATCGAAGACCAGGAGCAACAGCGGCGTGCGACTCAACGTCTTGCACGCGACTCGTTTCGCGGTGTGTTGTCCGGCATTTCACGCGTTCAGGCACTGAAACAGGCCGTTGTCTCAGCGCAAAGCGCACTTGAGGCGATCGAGGCCGGATTCCAGGTGGGTACCCGTACTTCGGTCGACGTCCTGAACGCTCAGCGTGACTTCTTCAGGTCACGGCGTGATTACTCACAGGCGCGTTACGACTACATCTTGAGCATTCTGCGACTGAAACAAGCGGCGGGCACACTCGCTCCCCCCGACCTCGTGCAGGTCAATACCTGGCTGTCGAAAACGGGCTGACCGCCTACTGACGCTTGCGCCAACTGCTACCCAGGCGCATCCACTGCCCGCATGACTTCAGCCAGCGTCGGGTTACCATCGGCGATGTTTGCAATAACGCCGGCGCGGTCCTTAGCCGATCGGTTCTGGTTCAGCTTCGTCTTGCCGATGAGCTCGGATACCTCAACTTCGAACGCAACGATCTGTTCCAACATCCGCTCTCGCCCGCCAGACGTGAAGTCCAGTTGCCAAGGCTTCGAGAAATGACTCTCCGCAGTAACTGTCAGCCGCTGCACAGCGCTACGTCGTTCCTCCAGACCTTCCAGCATACGCAGCCGACCACGCGCATGGACCGCCATGTAATTCCACGTGGGCACCAGATTCGGGTCGTCATACCAGCTCGGTGAGACATAACCATGAGCCCCCTGAAACACGACCAAGACCGGCGTCTCACGATCAATTTGCTGCCAATGCGGATTCGCTCTGGCCATGTGGGCCAGCAACACGCCGTTTTCACCTCGCTCGCGATCCAACAGCCACGGCAGATGCGTCGCATACGGCCCGTCAGCCGTGTTGCTGATCAACAGCCCAAACGAATAAGCTTCGATGAGCGCAAACATGGGTTCACGGTTAGTCTCGGCGAAATTGCGCGGCACGTACATCAGATGCAGCCTTTTAGTTCAAATGCTCGCGCCAGTTTAACTCTGTTATACATCCGGCACAGGCGCCCTGAGACAACGTCGGCGACTCGGGTCCACACGGATTTGCTGCAAATGTTCAAGTGATGAGCCGCAGGCCGATGCACTGCACTTGAGCACCGGTCGCCAAGTGAAAACATAGAGCCGGAAAACATAGAGCCGGAAAACATAGAGCCGGAAAACATAGAGCCGGAAAACATGGAGCCGGAAAACATGGAGCCGGAAAACATGGAGCCGGAAAACATGGAGCCGGAAAACAT
>MDTA01212524.1_pt1 | contig 15431 bp, 12 predicted proteins | sample 811151 | NCBI WGS metagenome assembly MDTA01 (sample SAMN05326648, study PRJNA326480) | marine metagenome | isolation source: seawater | place: Indian Ocean: South | collected 2010 | reverse complement strand
CAAAATGGCCGAAATCTACCCGATCACGCCCCCCATCGGCCTGAACTGTTTCGTCGTTGCGGGAGCAGTTAGGGATTTAAGAGACGCAGGGGGCAAGTCCCTTGCCATCCCGCTCCAGATGTCTTCCGCGGCATCGGTCCCTTCTTCATCGCCGACGTCATCACCGTAGGCGCCCTGCTGGCCTGGCCGCGTATTGTGCTGTGTGTGCCGAGGACGATGGGGTGAGGGTTTAAGCCTCACCCCCTGTTGATCATCTCGATGAATCGGCCAAACAGATAGTGGCTGTCCTGGGGGCCGGGGCTTGCTTCGGGGTGGTACTGCACGGAAAAGACGGGTGACTTCGTGGAGCGGATTCCTTCCAGCGTGCCGTCAAACAGCGACACGTGGCTCACCTCTACGCTTTCGGGCAGGGTGGTCTCGTCGACGACGAAGCCATGGTTCTGGCTGGTAATCTCCACCTTGCCAGTCACCAAATCCTTTACCGGGTGATTGCCTCCTCGGTGGCCCAGATGCATCTTCTTGGTCTTTGCGCCCAGCGCGAGGCTGAGCAACTGGTGGCCCAGGCAGATACCGAAAATCGGCATGTCGAATTTCACAAGCTGCTTGATCACCGGCACTGCATAGAGGCCGGTGGCAGCCGGATCGCCCGGGCCGTTGGACAGGAAAATGCCGTCCGGCTTGTGGCGCAGGACGTTTTCGGCGCTGGTGGTTGCCGGCACCACGGTCACCTTGCACCCGGCGGCGGCAAGGCAGCGGAGAATGTTACGCTTGGCGCCGAAATCCATCGCCACCACATGGCAGGTGGGCGCGGTTTGCTTGCCGTAGCCATCGTGCAGGGCCCAGGTGCTTTCGTCCCAGTCATACGTCTGGTGGCAGGTCACCTCTTTCGCGAGGTCCATGCCCTCCAGGCCGGGCCAGTCCGTGGCCGCGGATGTCAGCGCGTCAAGATCAAACTTCCCGTCCAGCGCGTTGCAGACGACCCCCGTAGGTGCGCCCGACTCGCGAATCAGGCGGGTCAGCCGTCTGGTGTCGACGCCGGCGAGGCCGGTAAGATTGTGGCTTTTCAGCCATTCATCCAGATGCTGGGTCGCCCGCCAGTTGGACGGATGGGTGATGTTAGCGCGAAGGATTAGCCCGCGGGCCGGCGGGGTTGTGGTCTCGATGTCTTCCGGGTTCACGCCTACATTACCGACATGGGGGAAGGTGAAGGTGATGATCTGCCCGGCATAGGACGGATCGGTCAGGATTTCCTGATAGCCCGAAATAGAGGTGTTGAAGCACACCTCGCCGCTCGCGTGGCCTTCGGCGCCGATACCCTTGCCCCAGACAGTGGTACCGTCGGCCAATACCAGGGCGCCAGTCGCGCCTTCCGGTGCGGCAGTGAGCGTTGTTTGATGAGCCGTGGTCGTGGCGGTGGCCATGTTGTTCGGGCGACCTCCGTTGCGGCGGAGCGATGGATGGAATGAGCGAAACCGTCCGTTAGATAATCTTTCGCGGGGGACTCGTCAACGAGACTCACTCAGGGGCGGGATGGGAAAATTTGATTCTGAAAATGTTTGATTATCAATGGGTTGCTAGGGCCTGCGAAAATTGCGCGGAAAGGGGATATGGGCTAGGGTCTCGCGCTTTCGACCAGCCTGCCCACACAGCGGACGAGACCTATGCTCCGAGACCGGCTTAACGACTCCCTCAAATCCTCGATGAAGGAAAAGAACACAGTGGCGGTGTCCACCCTGCGTTTGATTTTGGCCGCCATCAAGGATCGTGATATTGCGGCGCGGTCTAACGGCGTCGATGGCGGCATTCCGGATGAGGAGATCCTGCAGGTGCTGCAGACCATGGTCCGCCAGCGTAATGAATCGATCGAGATGTACCGCAAGGGCAATCGCGAGGAACTGGCACAGCAGGAAGAACAAGAAATCGAGGTGATCCAGACCTTCATGCCCCGCCAGTTGGATGATGCCGAGATGGAGGCCGCGATCGCCGAGGTGATCGAGGCGACGGGCGCGTCGTCGATCAAAGATATGGGCAAGGCCATGGGCGCGCTGCGCGAACGCTATGCCGGCCAGATGAATTTTGGCAAAGTAGGCCCGGCGCTGAAAGCAAGGCTGACCGGCTAATCTGGTTGGTGTAGACTGAAAATAACCACTGCGGCGGATTTCGGGGCAAGCTGCGGGATTATGTCCGGTTGGGACAGATTGACGGAAAGGCTGACTGTTCGTATGGCGTTCCCGCCCCAGTTTCTCTATGAAGTCCGCGCCCGTGTGCGGCTGTCCGATATTGTCAGCCGTACCGTGAAGCTCACCCGCCGCGGCCGAGAATTCACCGGCCTCTGTCCTTTCCACAACGAAAAAACCCCATCCTTCACGGTCTCCGATGACAAAAATTTCTACCACTGCTTCGGGTGCGGCGCGCACGGGGATGTGATCGGGTTTGTGATGGAGCAGGACGGACTGACGTTTCCGGAAGCGGTGGAGCGGATGGCGGTGGAGGCGGGGCTGGAAGTGCCGGTATCGACGCCGCAGGAGCGTGAACGCGAAAAGCGGCGGGCAGAACTGGCTGATGTGATGGAGGTGGTGTGTGCGTTTTACGAACGCATGCTGTGGTCGACAGATGGTAAGGCGGCGCTGGACTATCTGCGTGGCCGCGGGTTGACGGACGAGACGATCAAAAGATACCGGCTTGGATTTGCACCGGCGGGAAATTTGCTGAAATCGGCGATCATATCGGACGAGATACCAGAGCCGATGCTGCGCGAAGGCGGGCTGGTCCGAAAACCGGATGACGGGCGCGCGTCCTACGATTTTTTTCGCGACCGGGTATTGTTTCCGATCGCCGATGCGCGGGGCCGGGTTATCGCGTTCGGTGGGCGCAACATGGGCGACGGCGAGCCCAAGTACCTGAATTCCCCCGACACGCCGCTGTTCGACAAGGGCCGCACGCTTTACGGCATCGAACACGCGCGGAAGGCGGCATATGACCGGGGCCGCGCAATCGTCGCCGAGGGCTATATGGATGTCATCGCGCTGGCCCAGGCCGGGTTTGCGGAATCGGTCGCGCCCTTGGGCACTGCCTTGACTGAAAGCCATGTAGCCCAACTGTGGAAACTGACCGATGAGCCGGTGTTGTGCTTCGACGGCGACAAGGCCGGACAGCGCGCGGCGGGCCGGGCGGCGGAGCGCGTGCTCCCCCTGCTAGAGCCGGGCAAATCGCTCCGTTTTGTGAGCCTGCCCTCGGGTGAAGACCCGGACAGCCTAGTGAGCACGCGAGGGCCGGCCGCGTTCGAAGCCATGATCGAAAAGGCCACGCCGCTGGATACGATGATCTGGTCGATGGAAACATCGGGCCGGGTGATCGATACGCCGGAGCGCATCGCGGGCCTCGAAAAACGCTTGGAAGACCGCACTCTTTCGATAGCAGACCGCAAGGTCCAGTTCCAGTACCAGGCGCGGTTCCGGGAAAAATTAAGAGATATGGTTAACGCGCGCAGAGCTGGATCCGGCGGGCGCGGGCAGGGCCGCGGATTTGCCGGCGGCCGACAGGGTGGGCGCGGCTTCGGCCGCGACGGCGGCTGGAACCAAGGCGAAACCCCCGGAATTCCGGGCCCCCGCACCGGTCCCAATATCTTGAAAAAGCGCCGTGAGCAGGTGCTTTTGGCGACCGTGATCAACCATCCCGGCATGCTGGACGTCTTCGCCGAGGATTTAGCAATGATTAACGTTTCCGATCCCATGCTTGACAAGCTTAGGGAGGAAATTTTAAAGGTTCACGCCCTCGCGGAAGAACTTGACTCGAGCAGTCTGAAGAACCACTTGGCAACCACGGGAAATAACGAAATTTTGCACTCTGTCCTCGGTCCCGAAGTTTACGTCCACGCGGCATTCGCCCGCGAAGATGCGCCAGAAGGAGATGTGCGGTCTGGTTTCCTTGAAACGTTGTCCCGACAGTTGCAGCCGGCACGCCGTGCCCAGCTGGAAGAGGCGCGGCAATTTTTTGTTGAAGACCCGACGGACGAGAACTGGGAACGGCTTGAAAAGCTGAAATCCGACAGCCGCGCACCGGGTTCAGCCGCAGGGTAGGCGTAAGCGACGCGCGGGAACGACCCCTGTATCCGCCACGGATGAAAACAGGGCGACGAACGAATTTTGTATTTAGGGACGCGCTAGCAAAGTAACGCCCGCGCGGCTCGAACTGGGGGACCATTGTCGAATGGCGACGAAGATCAAAGAAGCTGACACCAAGGCCAAACCGGCCGCCCGTAAAAAGACGGTGACGGCCAAGAAAACTAAAGCGGCGCCCAAACCCGCGGCAAAGAAACCGGTGTCGAAGAAGAGGGTAGCTACCAAAAAGCCGGCGGCGAAGAAAGCAGCTGCGAAGCCTGCCGCCAGGAAGACGGCGTCCAGGAAGATGGCGGACAAAAAGACCGCGGCCAAAAAGACCTCGGCAAAGACCACCAGGAAAATCGCGGCGAAGAAATCCGTGCCCAAACCCGAAACCGCGGCCGAGACCGCCAATTCTGGCGACGCGGAAGAGGAAGAGGCGGCCCCTGAAGCCGCGGAAGCGACCGCGACCACTGAGGAGGCCGCGAACGATGCGCCGGTGATCGATTCCGTCGATGGGGTTGTCAAAAAGCTTATCGAAAGCGGTAAGACCCGCGGCTTCGTTACCTTTGACGAAGTTAACAAGGCCCTGCCGCCGGACGACGTGTCGTCCGAACAGATCGATGACACCATGACCCAGCTTTCCGAGCTCGGCGTCAGCGTGGTCGAAAGCGATGACGACGCGGACGATGATTCCGCGGAAGGCGAAGGCACCGTCGCCAAGGGCAAGGCCGCCGCCAATGACGACAACCAGGATCTCGGCCGCACAGACGATCCCGTACGCATGTATTTGCGCGAAATGGGTTCGGTCGAGCTGCTATCACGCGAGGGCGAGATCGCCATCGCTAAGCGGATCGAGGCTGGGCGCGAAAAGATGATCGCGGCGATCTGCGAATCCCCGCTTACATTCCGGGCCATCCTGTCGTGGCGCGAAGCGCTGAAAAACGAGGAAATGCTGCTGCGCGACGTGATTGACCTCGACGCGGCCTATGGCGGCGAAAACCCCAAACCGGCGGCCGCCAACGAAAACGGCGTCGCCACCCCGCCCCAGACCACGGCGCCCACGGGCGAGGCCGAGGGCGAACCCGACGAGGACGAAGAGGACGACGCGGTCAGCGTCTCGCTATCGGCGATGGAAGAATCTCTGACGCCGAAGGTTCTCAAGAACCTCGACAAGATTGACAAGACCTGGCCCAAGGTTGCCAAGCTGCGCCAGAAGCGGAAAGAGGCGGCGCTGGGTAAGAGCTCCTTCGGGGCGGTGTCGGAAAAGAACCTCGACAAGCTGCACGCTGAACTGGTCGGCTATGTCAAAAACGTGCGGATGAATAATTTCCGCATCGAACAGCTCGTGCAAGAGCTTTACACTTATAACAAGACCCTGCTGGCCCTAGAAGGCCGACTGCTGCGCATGGCCACGAAATCCAAGGTCGCCCGCGCTGAATTCTTGGAACAGTATCTAGGCTCCGAAACCGACCCCAAATGGCTCAACCGGGTCTCGCGCCTGTCGGGCAAGGGGTGGAAGCCCTTCGTCCAGCGCTATCGCGACGACATCAAGGATCTCCGTGACCAGGTATCGGCGCTGTCCGAGGAAACTGAAATGCCGGTGGACGAATTCCGCCGTCTAGTGAGCGAGGTCCAGAGAGGCGAACGTGAAGCCAGCCGCGCCAAGAAGGAAATGGTCGAAGCGAACCTCCGCCTCGTGATTTCCATCGCTAAAAAATACACCAACCGCGGCCTGCAGTTCCTCGACCTAATCCAGGAAGGCAATATCGGCCTGATGAAGGCGGTGGATAAATTCGAATACCGCCGGGGCTATAAGTTCTCGACCTATGCCACCTGGTGGATCCGTCAGGCGATCACCCGGTCCATCGCCGACCAGGCGCGGACCATCCGCATTCCGGTGCACATGATAGAAACCATCAATAAGCTGGTGCGCACCTCCCGCCAGATCCTGCATGAAATCGGCCGCGAGCCGACGCCGGAAGAACTGGCCGTGCGCCTCGGCATGCCGCTGGAAAAGGTCCGCAAGGTGCTGAAGATCGCGAAGGAGCCGATCAGCCTGGAAACCCCCATCGGGGACGAGGAAGACAGCCACTTGGGCGATTTCATAGAGGACAAGAACGCCGTCCAGCCGCTGGAGGCCGCGATCCAGGGCAATCTGCGAGAAACCACCACCCGCGTCCTGGCATCCCTCACGCCCCGCGAAGAACGCGTGCTCCGCATGCGCTTCGGTATCGGCATGAACACCGACCACACTCTGGAAGAGGTGGGCCAGCAGTTCAGCGTGACACGCGAGCGCATCCGCCAGATCGAAGCGAAAGCGCTGCGCAAGCTGAAGCATCCCAGTCGGAGCCGGATGCTGCGGAGCTTTCTGGATACGTAGAAACGGGTTCACGCCTTATCCGCGATATAGCGGAGGGGAAAACGACAAGGCTGGTCCTGTGGGACAGGCCTTTTTCATAATCGTCATTACGGTGGAACTTGTCCCGGGCTTGAACTGGAAGCCGTAATTTCCCTTCAGAAATCGAATGCGGGCCGCCCCTCATTCTGAGACTGAAGTTCTGAAGAGGGTGAAGGGTATGCACGTCGCCATGGCGAGCGGCCCATTGTTTTTCATCAAGTTAAAATTGGCCCTGGTTGTTATAGTGACTTAGTCACGAAACCCAATATGGCAATATAAAGCCTGGGAGAATTACCAGCGCTTTGAGTTCTTCTGTGCGCTACTCGTGGTTCACTTTCCAGCCTTCGATACTCAGCAACCCCGTTATCTTGCAACACCCATCCCACGGCAGGCCGAGGACGCAACAATGCTGGTTGCCCGCTTCATCTCATCTCACGCAGGACCTTTACTGCGCCCTCGTCTGAATGATGTTTCAGAGCCCCCGTCGGATGCAAAAATTAATGTCTCAGTATTAGGTGGGGTAGGATAGGAATGACGAAGCCAACAAAAACTGTCATTCTGGGACTTGATCCGGGGATCCATGAAGTTTGGTTTTGTGGATCTTCTGCCGAAGGTGTGAAACGGATAAGGGGCTTGGAGTGAAATCATGTTTGAGGGCAAGAAGTGGCAATAACCCAGTCAGCCTATTTCGACCTGTCGGCGCGCGACATAGCGGCGCCGTCGGGGTGTCCGGTAGATCACGGGTTTTCGCCGTTTAACGATTCATATGTGGCCGATCCCTACGCCGCGCTAGCGGCGAAGCGTGCGGAGGAACCGGTGTTTTACGCCGCCGATCTCGGTTATCTGGTGCTGACGCGGATGGAAGACGTGACAGAGGTGCTGCGCCGGTCGGACGATTTCGCGTCCACCAACGTGCAACACCCGGTGTATCCGGTAGGTGATGCCGCGGCGGCGGTGCTGGCTTCCGAGGATTTCAACCCGCAGCCGGTGCTGTCGAACCAGGGTGATCCCGTGCATTCCCGTGTGCGAAAGCATGCCATGGCCGGGTTTTCGGGTCGCCGCATGCGTTTGCTGGAACCGGTGATCCGTAACCGCTGCGAAGCGCTGGTCGATGAATTTTTAGCGGGCGGCCCACCGGGAGAGTTCACCCATGTGGTCGGCCACCGCCTGCCGGGGGAGACGATTTACCGATTGGTCGGGTTTCCGGAGGCCGACGATCCGAAATTGTTCGAATGGTCGACCGACCGGCTGGACTTCACCTGGGGAAGGACGGACGAGGAAGCCCAGGTCTTCATCGCCGAAAGCATGGTGGCGTACTGGCGCTATTGCGTCGCCCATGTGGAACGCTGCCGCACGACGCCGGGAGACGATCTGACGTCGGAACTGGTGGCAGTGCATGCGGAAGACCCTGACGCGCTGTCTCTGCTGGAAATCGCATCAGTGCTCTACGGGCTGTCCTTCGCAGGGCATGAGATCGTCAGCTACTTCCTCGCCAATGGTTTGATACGATTGTTGGGCGACCGCGCCCAGTGGCAGGCGGTCTGTGCCGATCCGTCCCTGATTCCCGGCGCGGCGGAGGAAATTCTCCGCTTCGATTCGCCGCAGACAAGCTGGCGCCGCGTGGCGGTGAGGGATACCGCGATTGCGGAGATAGAGATTCCCGAAGGTACGCAGGTTTTCCTGTCGCTGGCGAGCGCCAATCACGATCCCGCCCAGTTCAAGAACCCTGATGGCTTTGATATCCATCGCGAAAACAGCCGGTCGCATATTTCTTTCGGCCGCGGCATGCATTTCTGTCTAGGCAACCGCCTGGCGACTATGGAGGCGGTGATCCTGCTGGAAACCATGACCGCGCGCGCCCCCGACCTCGCCCTCGTGCCGGATATGGATATCTCTTACATCCCTAACTTCACGCTCCGCGGCCCGCGGGAGCTTTGGCTGACCTGGTAGGGCGCGCGATGGGTCTGACTGACGAACAGGTGCGGGCATACCGGCGGGACGGGTTCTTTTCTCCCATCGATGTATTTTCGCAAGCCGAGGCCGCGGGGCTCTATGCTCGGTTCCGTCGTCTTGAAGAAGAATTGGGGGAGGAGGTGCAGAAGCGCCTCAGGATAAAGGCCCATCTGCCCTATCCTTGGCTATGCGAAATTGTCCGGGACGACAGGCTGCTGGACGCGGTGGAAGCAGTGATCGGCCCGGATATTCTGTGCTGGGGTGCATCGTTTTTCACCAAGAAGGCGGGGGACCAACGTTATGTATCATGGCACACGGACAGCTTCTACTACGGGATAGAGCCGGCGGAGACACTGACGGCGTGGGTGTCGTTCAATATCTCCGACGAGGTGTCCGGCGCGGTGCGTTATGTGCCAGGGTCGCATCTTAGTCCGGCGGAGCATGAATTTTTTCCAAATGAAAAGAACCTTATAACCAACGGCCAGACTGTGCTTGGCGTTGTGGAGGAAGACGCAGTAATGGCTGTGCTGCAGCCCGGACAGGTGGCGTTTCATCATGAAAGCGTGGTGCATGGCTCGGCCCCCAACTGCTCGGATCACGACCGCATCGGGCTGTCAATCCACTACGTTTCCCCGGATGTTAGGGAAACCCGGATCGAGGGCGCGACTGCCATGCTGGTGCGCGGCGAGGATCACCATGGCCACTGGGGGTGGGACCCGGAACCAGTGGAAGATCACGACACGACCTGCCTCGCCGCGCTTGCGGAAATCCATGCGCGGTACCGCTCGGCCGCGGATCAGAAGGTGGTAGCCGGAGTAAAGCAGTAGCCTTGCGCCCGGGCTCCCACTTCCCGCAACGCCGCGGCACTTGGTAAAAATCCGTTATGGCGCCCAGAGAGGTACCTTCCGTCCCCGATGAGAGCCGCTACCAGAGCGTGTCAACCCTGCTGCGCGCCCATGCCGCGGATACGCCCGATAAGCCGTTTCTCGTTGCCATTGATCAGGACGGGCGTTCGTTGACCTTCGCACAATTGTGGCGGTTGTCCAACCGGCTGGCGCGGTTCTTGCACCAGCTCGGTATAGGGCCTGGCGGTCGGATCGCGGTGCTTACGGACAACCGGCTAGAAATGCCGGCACTGTATTTTGCGATCCAGCGCTACGGCGCAGCGTTCTGTACCATCAACGTGGAGGTCAACGCCACCCATGTGCGCGAAATGCTGGCGCGGATAGAACCGGAGCTGGTGCTGTGTCATGAAGACTTGGATTCCGCCTCGTTTGGCCGGGGCGACGACGCCATCCGCTTCGGCGACCTAGATCCCGAAGGCAAATCCACTGATGGTGGGCTATTCGAGAGGCTGAACGGTTATGACGACGGGGATCACGCACCGGAGGCGGGAGCCGGCCCAGAGGATCTCTGCGTGCTCAGCTTTACGTCCGGCACGTCGGCGGCGCCGAAAGGCGTGATGCACCGCTTCGGCAACTACTACTGGATCACCGATCAGACCATCGACATGTGGAAGCTGACCGGTGCCGACCGGATGCTGGAATTCCGCTCGCTGAGCTGGGCGTCGTCGCACATGCTTTGCCTGAACCCAGCGCTTCGCGTCGGCGCGACCATCCTTCTGGCGGAACGGTTTTCCCGCTCACGCTTTTTCGCCTGGTTGTGTGATTATGAGGCAACGATGGTGATCGGTGTGCCCACGGTGATCAACATGCTGCTGGAACACGATGCCTCGCCGGACGACATCTCCGCCACCCGGCGCCTGCGCTTCATGTCGTCCTCGACCGCGCCGCTGATGGTCGACCAGCACCGTCGGTTTGAAGATACCTATGGCATCGAACTGGTGCAGCTCTACGGGATGAGCGAAGGCGGCATCGTCGCCAGCAATCACGTCGGCGAACGTCGGGTCGGGAGCGTCGGGCCGCCCGGCTTGTATCAGAATTTGCGCATCGTCGGCGCGGACGGTGGAAACCTGCCTGCGGGCAATGTTGGGGAGATTGAGTTGGGCGGCGCGCAGCCTGCCGGCGGTTATTTGCACGCTGACGGAACAGTGGAACCCATCGGGCGCCTGCGCACTGGCGATCTGGGGTATCTGGACGACGACGGGTTTCTGATGATCACAGGCCGTGCCAAGGACCTGATCATCCGCGGCGGGGTCAACATCGCGCCTTTGGAGATCGACAACGCGCTGGCGGCGCATCCGGGTATCCGTGAAGCCGCAACCATCGGTGTGCCCGATCCGGTTTATGGCGAACAGCCGGTTTGTTTTGCCGCGCTGCGGCCGGGATCCCGAGCCTCCGAAGCCGATATTTTAGCTCATTGCGCCGATGTTCTTGCTGACTTCAAGTGCCCGGCGCAGGTGATCCTCCTTGACGAGATTCCCAAGAACGACCGGGGAAAGATTGACCGTAACGCGGTAAAGTCGCTCTGGACGGAAACTTATTCCAGCTCTTAGATAACCGAAAATTTGGCGCACAGCATCTGTTCGTTCGCCGCCACCGGCACGCTTTCCGCCTTGTAGCCATATAAGCTCATGCCGTTGATGCGGTTCGTCCCGGCGCCCGCCATGGCGTCGATCTGCCTTCTGAGGTCTGCGAGATCGCGCACCCAAACTGCCACCTGGTTACAGACGGGGTAACAGATAATCCTGTAGGGGCTTTCCAGATTCTGGCGGTTATAGGGAGCGTGGCGCGGCGAGATCGAGAAAATGCTGGTCTGCATGTCGCGGTCGGCAATGCCTACCCGTTTGGGGGTACGGAAAAGGGAAATCAATTGCAGAGATACTGGGCGATGCACCAAAGATCGTTTCACATTTAGTTCCTGATGGTCGGGGGGTATTCCAACCTTTGCAAGCGGGTCCGTTCGGCAGCCGTTCCCTCGCGGTGGCGGCTTGTGCCCGGGTAAAGGAGGCAATTCCCGCGCAAACCTGCGCGCCTATCCGAGTTTTTTGGATTGATGCGGATCATCGGCGGCATCTTTACACCATCGCAACACCGGGGCTATTAACGTGGCCGGGTTCTGCCCCTTTTACAGCGTATTGCAGACCATGATCGTCATTCGAATCTTTCTCTGGCTGATAATACTCGTCGTCATCGCGTCGCCCTTTGTTGCGTGGTACGGGCTGGATGACAAACCGCTTGTCACCAGTAACGCAAAGGGCAGCGTTCGCGATGTTCAATCCGCCAAGAAATTTCTGAAACAATACGACCCCAGAACTCTTCCCGGCGGTCGCATCACCATCATCACCGCCAATCAGGGCCAAATTAATACCGCCCTCACGGATGCTCTGGCGGCGGTTACCACGTTCAAGGCGCGGATCGTCCCAAGCAGGTTTGGACTGCTGGCGGCAATCACCGGCGAAGCGCCGGTGCCCGACAATCCGTTCGGCAAATATGTCAATATCAGCATGCTGTTTGAAGCATCGTCCGACGGACTGAAGATCGGTAGGCTGAGCGTCGGCGAAATCGAGATACCCACGGCCATTGTCCGGCCGGTCTTCATTCTGGTGATGGACAAGGTTGCCGGACTGGGACGCGGCACGGCGTTTCTGGAAACCATTCGCAGCGTTCAGGTTACCGGCTCGCAGGTGCGTATCGTCTACCAGCCGAAGGAAGCCCTGACCGATTCGGAATTCAAACCCCGGTATGGCGAGCGTAACAGTGCCGCTTATCGCAAAGTTATCACAGAAATAGACGGCCGCATTGCCAGAATTCCCCTGTACCGATGAAATTCCGACGCGTTGGGGAATTACCGCATGACGCGCGCACCAGTGAATCGTACCCGCCGGGTTCCGCGGACCGTGTTCGAACACGGGTTGATCCGGCCCCTGTTCCAGGTTGCCTTTAGTGTGCTGGAAATCGGGCTGAAAATTAGCGGCCTACACGCTCGCGGAATGCGCAATGCGGCCGACACCCAGCTAAATCGGTTCGATGTCTCTCTCGACGGATTACCGCCCGCGTTTGACGGCTACACCGTACTTCATATGAGCGATCTTCACGCCGATGGGCCTGTTGATCTGGAAGCATCGATCGCCAGGGTGCTCGACGTCGTGGAGGTCGATTTGTGCGTGCTGACCGGCGATTATCGGTACCGGCTGACGGGAATTTGGGAAGAAGCCGCCCGGCCCATGGAACGTATTCTAAAACACGTCCGTGCACGGGACGGAATCTTCGGGATTATGGGGAATCATGATCTTGGCACCATGGTCGAACCCCTAGAAAACGCGGGCATTCGTATGCTGTTGAACGATCACACCGTTCTGCGCCGGGTAGACGACGAAATCGTGCTGATCGGGCTGGACGATGTGCATGCCTACCAATCCGTGGCGGTAGCGGCGGCCGCGTTATCCGCCATGCCGCAGGGGTTTCGCATTCTGCTGCAGCATTCGCCCGAACTTCTGGACGAAGCCGAGGCCGAGAACGTATCACTTTTTCTGACCGGTCATACCCATGGTGGCCAGATCTGCCTTCCCGGCGGGCGGCCGGTAATGACGAACATCAGAAGCCCTCGCAAATACGCCAGCGGTCTTTGGAGCCACGGCCGCATGACTGGCTACACGACCACCGGTGTCGGCGTTTCCGTCATGCCGCTGCGTTTCAACAGCAAGGGCGAGGTCGCGGTTATTACGTTACGGCAGGGAAGAAAACCGTGACACTCCAAACGATCCAGATTCCGAGATAGTCCTCTCTCGAAGGTATGGAAGCCAACCGCGTTGAGTAATCGCAGCGATGACAGACAGGCGGATCAATTCGTCAATTCCCGGCGTCGGGCTATTTCGCCGCGTCCGTTAACTGTTTGGGCTGCTGAGGCTGTATCTGCGTCGAGTGCGGGACGGGAACGATTGCACATCGCGTTTTCCGATTAACGAAATCTGACCGATCACTTCGGCGGTAGGGTCTTCGATAAGGCGTGCATCCCTGAAATCGGTTGCGGGGCACGCCCGCCGCGGCTGATGGCGATGAATGCGTCAGGGGTCGATGTGCTGGGGGGCGATCTGGATGCAATGGCAGTACTTGAATACGCCGAAATGGGCATCAACGGGCTGTTCCGGGATCAGAGTGGGATATTCGATGACCTTGGCCTAGACGCTATCGAGCCGGAACCCTGATTGGCGACTTCTTTTCCAGGAGGCCCTAATGAAGGTTCGTCATCGGGATCAACAAGATACGGCCCCCCGGGCTGTTGCCCTGCCTCGCATCTGGCCCGGCATCCGGGCTGGTGAAAGTCTGATCGAACGGGATTATTCCGCGGCGATCTTTTCGCCGATTACGTCGTCCAGCGAATACCGGTCCAGAATAGAGTCCACCAGATTGGCTGACCGGTCCCAGTCGTAGGTGCGGAAGGCGTGGGCCCGGGTGACGAACTGGGCGCCGGCGTAAAACATTTCGTACTGGGTGTGACGGCTGGCGAATTCCGACCCGATGGCATCCCAGGCGAGTTTCATGAACTTTACCTTTTCTTCGGAAGAGCCAATGGCGGATTTCTGGGTCGCGTTAATATAGCCGTTCAGTTCGGGATTCGCGAAATCCTCGGCCGACGACGGCAGCATGATCAGTCCGCCGCCCGCCAGCTCGCGCATAGCGGTCACGAACTCGGGATATAGCTGCTGGGTCAGCACCTGGGCGGTGTACATCAGGTTGCGGTCGGGCACGTAATAGCCGTTGAATTCGCCGCCCCCAGATTCCATGCCGTAGACCAGCCCTTCGACCATTGCGGCCTGGGCCGCCATATGACCCAGTTTTTCGGCGACCGGCGGCATGCTCGCCGTGCCGATGGTTTCGCAGATGCGCCTAGCCACGCCGATTTGGAACTGCATCTTCACCATAAGACGAATTTGCGCCTGATAGTTCTGCATGTAATGGGCGTAGGTGTCTTGGAACTGGGCGCGCGCGGTGTCGGTGTCCTTGTAGATAAACACACGTTCCCACGGCACTTTCACGTCGTCGCAATAGACCAACGCGTCGTTTTCGTCGAACCGGGAGGACAGCGGATAGTCGTAGGAGCTATTCGCCGATTCCTCGTAGGACCGCCGCGACATGATCTTCAGGCCCTTGGAGTTCATCGGGATTGCAAAGGAAATCGCGTATTTTTCCTCACCGGGTTTCAGGGGCTGGATGTTCGCGAACAGAACTTCGTTCGCCATGATCGAACCGGTGCCCAGCATCTTGGCACCGCGAACGGTGATGCCTTCGGAATCCTCGTCGACTACACCGGTCGCCAGAAATTCATCCTGTTGATCGCCGGTGGTTTTGTTGCGGTCGGCCTGCGGGTTGATAATGACATAGGTCATGTAGGCGTCGGTATCGCGGGCCCACTGGAAGTATTCCCATAACGCCTTGGCGCGGTCGGGGGAATGCTTCTCGAAGACCGGCAGGCCCATGACCTGACCCACCATGGAGGAGGCGATGTGATCCGGCGAGCGGCCAAGCCAGCCGCCGGAAAGCTGCGACCAGCCGGCAATCGCTTTGCGGCGGGTGACCAGCTCTTCGTAGCTCTTTGTAAGCTGCCAGCAGCGATTGACCCGTTCGCCCGATGTCGGGCTTTCGAAGGTCATGTAATCGATATGCTCGGGGTCGGCTTGGAAATCATAGAGCGCTGCGGCCGCGGCGACCGTATTCTTGTAGGCCGGATGGGTAGTGACGTCGTCGATTTTTTCGCCGTTCAGATAGACTTCCCGTCCGTCACGGAGTGATTCCAGATGCTGTGCGCCTGTCTTTGCCATGATTATTTTCTCCCGTGCCTCAAATTAATATACAAAAGATACTAATTTAGGATACAATCAGGAGTCAACGGGTTTTGACAGACCGAAAATCGGCGAGACATGGCTGAAGAGATCGATACCAAGCGAGAGGCAATAGCGGCGGACGAGACGTCCCATGGCGGCCAAGACGTTCAGCAGACGCCGCTGACGGTTTCGCGCCAAGAACTTCTGGTCGACGGTCACGATGCGATGTTTCGCAAGCTGGTGCACGATTTCT
>MDTA01089372.1_pt1 | contig 15431 bp, 21 predicted proteins | sample 811151 | NCBI WGS metagenome assembly MDTA01 (sample SAMN05326648, study PRJNA326480) | marine metagenome | isolation source: seawater | place: Indian Ocean: South | collected 2010 | reverse complement strand
TACGCTTTCTCCCGCAGACAAAAAATTGTACGACTCGCAGTTACGAGATGCTTATAGCAAAATAGATCCTAACTCAAATGTACCTATCTCTCTCCAGAGAACCATTGCTAACCAGAATGTACGTAACAACTGGACCAATACGCCATCTCCCAACTCAGGGACGGCACAATGAACCAGGCCCTTGCCAATGCATTCACTGATGAGCTTACCAAACTTGCAGAAACTGCTGCGGGTAAGAAACGTAAGCGTAGGCGTAGAGCACAAGCAATTGGGGCGGGTGCCTTGGGTTATGGAGCAGGTTACGGTACCCTTAAATACTTATATCCTGCTATGATGAAATCACTTGGGAAGGCTCCCAAGAAACTGTCCCCCAGAGCTGCTGCAATAGTGTCGGGATTAGCGGGACTCTCTTTAGCGGCCATGCACGGTTATGGTCAAGGTTGGGTACATGACAATCCGGTCAGACTCCGCAGACAAAATTCAGGCTCTAGTAGAGGTAGCTCATCCAAGGACGGGCGATTGGCTGAGCGACACGAAGGATATCCTTCTAAAGTTTCTCCAGGACTTCTTCCAGCAGAACGAGACGGGATGCTTCCGGTTCGTCCCGGGAGACACGGGATTCGAGACGGAAGAGATTCAGACCGAGATAATCATTTCAGACGCGGGGTCGATAAATACCGATACGGTGGAAAAACGCCCCGCGATTATAATTTCGAGGGGCCCCTTCGCATACGCGAATCTCGGGATAGATAACTTTTTAGCGGAGACAGAAACAACAGGAACTCGGACACACACAGACCTACTTTCGGGATCGTTTGTAGTAAACTGTGTTTCTCGAGTTGGACTAGAAGCAGAGAAGATAGCGCTATTAGTTGCTAAAGCGCTAAGGATATATAGAAGAAAATTGCATCAGATAGGATTCTTTCAGATAGGACAGCAAATCAGAATAGGCGTAGAAACTCCGGCTGGCTCTCTGCTACCCGGAGACTCAGATGAAGACTTTATAACAGTACCGGTACAGTTTCCTGTATTCTACCAGGAATCGTGGACAATAGGCGAAGACTCAGAACTAGTCACAAAGTTGAACTCAGTGGTGTACAAATCATTTACTGTTGCGAGGTCTTTCAGTGGATCTTATGAATATCCGGACGTTTATAATTCGGATGGAACTATTAACGAAAGTTCAGAAGGCGTTATAGTCGTCGGATGGACCCTGCCGTAATCGGAGAATTCTCATGGCTATTAGTCGCCCAGGCGTTGAAATCACTCAGGAGTTTGTAACGGCAAGTACCGTTGTTACTTCTCCCTCACTTGTTCCAGTAGTTATTGGGCCATGCTATCAAGTCGTTGAAGCTATTAACGACAGCGGCGATGCCGTAAGCGATGCTCTGGCCGGTACCTACAAGGACGGATACGGCTACGTATCCTACGACTTGCCCGGACTTAAGACCGACGCAGTGGTGGATACCAGTAGCATCCGCGTATTCCTTTTTAAGGGAAGTGAATACACTGAACTTAATTCTGAGAGTGATGAAAGTACTATTACATCTGGTACTACTTCGACCTACAGCTGGACTTCCCCAGCTACTACTGCAACATTTACGGACGCTTCCGGAGACTTTGTAAACGACGGAGTAGAAGCGGGCGACGTAATTCGAGTTCAATTCCAAGGACTTTGGTATGACCTAGAAGTGTCATCCACTCCTGCGGTTCCAAAGTCAATTACCGTAAAGGCTGGCATCTCAGATGCTTCGATTACTTTCAGCTCTTACAGTATTGTTCGTAAGCCAGCTCAGTTCACATACGAGGCAGCGGTTAAGCAATCAGCTATCTCTATCGGTGATGAGACTAACTACATTACGTTTACCGCCCAGTCGACTGGAAACTATGCTGGACAGGCTGGCGACGATTTCTCTGTAGTTATCTCAGAATCAGATTCTATCGATTCTGGATCTAACGGCGTTGTTGGAGATTACCTTTTCTACACAGACGACGACTCTACTAAAGACTTCACCTCCGGTGTAGGCTCCGTAGGCGCAGTTTCCGGCTTTGGTTTGTACTTTGAGGTTCCTGCTGAAGGTGATGCTGCTGAGTCTACTGCGATTGTTGTAGATGTTACATCTGTCATTAGCGGTAACGCACTAGGCCTTAACACTAGTGGCATAGATACCGGAGAAGGCCGGACTGCCAAGAACTACCGTATTCTTCAGGCAGTAGGTTCTGACTCTACCGATGTTACTGGCGGCTCAGAAGCAGCGGATGCTGCCGGGCAAGTAACGGGCTTTACCAGTACAGTCTGGTCAACTGTAGATTCTGGTCTTAGCGGATCAGATTATTATCTAGAGATCTCTGGAGACTCTAATGCGGCTGCAAACGGCGTATTCCATGTTTCCTCTGGTGGCGCTGCTGGAGTTATAAACCTTTCCATTGCCGGGGGAATGACCGCTACGGGCGGGGGCGGTACTTACACTCTCTGGAAAGTGGTTGTTGATGGACTAACTGACGGGGACGGTAACTCTGGCACTGTGAGCATGTTTGCTGCACCTGGTTTGTCCTTTGGTAGTGAGACTGTAACTGACTACGATGTATTGGTTGCTGGTACTGGCCGTACAGTAGCCTCAGTCAACAGCACTAGTGGAGTAGTTACTCTTACTGATGCCTTTGGAGGCTCTGCAGACGCCCTTGATTGGTCTCTCGTAGAAACTACCAGAGACTTATCTATCGCTTACAGCGCAGACGATAAGGCAGTTACCGTTGTTCTTCCTAGAGTAGATGGCGCATCTACTGTCAGCTATGCAGATCTGATTACTGCTCTTACTGACGACACAGATTCTAACCATGACGCAGACTCTTTTGTTGAGCTGACTGCTGCTAAAAATGGAACGGGTACTCTCACTGCTGATGAAGCCGCTACCTACAAACTTGACGGCGGTGTAGATGCAGCTGGTATCAAGGTAGATCAGGATCTCTTAGGGTCCACTACCCCTACAGGGTATATCTACGTTGCTTACAAGGCGTTGAGAGTAGATGTATCTGATCAAGCATCAGATGCTGCTCTGGTCAGCTACGACACTATCTCTAAGCTGACTACAGATGGTACTGGCCTAAACCCCATTACTACTGACAACCCCTTGGGTCTTGGTATGTACTTGGCGTTGCTGAACTCCCCTAACCGTACGGTAAAGGGATTAGGTATTAGCGCTACAAGTTCAGCACAGCCTATGGGTACTACTGCAGCCTGGGCTAGTGCAGCTGAAATGCTGGGCGGGCAAGAGGTCTACGCATTAGCTCCTCTTACCGATGATCCAGAGGTACTTTCTGCTCTTAGTACTCACTGCACTACTTTCTCAGCTGCTTCTGAGAAGGCTGAGCGCATTTGTTTCTTGAGCAGAGCAATGCCTGGATACAGTAGTGCTACTGCAGTTGCTTCCGGTACTACTGGAAACACGGAGTCCACGTTCCTTTCTGACGGTAAGTTCTCTACCTCGGTAGACTTCTCAGCCAATGCAAGCTTTACGGGAGCGTCGAACGATCTGGTACTCGTTGTTACGGCTAACGCAGGAACTACTCAGTCGCCTACCTTGGCTGCTGGGGCACCTACTGTACTGTACGGACTTAAGATCGATGACTATGATGCTAGCGATGCGTTTGTATTAGACATCGACTCTGATGCTCTTACTGCGTTGGCTGACTTAGAAGACAAGAATGATTGGAAGGGCTTGGTTGATGTAGCTTGGACAGTCTACGAAGTGGGTACTGCACTTAGTACTACTGCTCAGACTGCCGAAAGAGTTGCAGACCTTGGAGCTTTGTACGCTTCTCGTAGAAGCTTCCTTGTATGGCCCCCATCTTGCGCAGCAACCGTTAGCGGTACTACCTACAACCTTGCTGGGTACTACATGGGTGCCGCTCTTGCAGGTCGGGTAGGATCTGAAAGCCCAGGCCAGCCGTTCACAAACATGTCTATAAATGGATTCAATGATCTATCTTATAGCAATGGCTACTTCTCTGAGTCACAGTTGGATAGTATCGCCGGTGGCGGTACCTTCATCATGGTCCAAGAGAATGAGGGCGGTCCCGTAACTTGTAGACATCAGTTGGCTACAGACGTAACGACGATCCAAAAGAGAGAGCTCAGCATTACTAAGTCTATTGACTACGTTGCTAAGACTTTCCGTAATGCCATGACGGGTAAGATCGGTAAGTTCAACATTACTCAGTCTCTGATGGATTCTCTGTCCGTTCAGGTTCAAGGTTTGTTGAGAACGTTTGTTGACGCAGGGATCCTTACTTCAGGTAGTCTCTCATCTATCGAGCAGAACAGCGACAACCCCGATACTCTTGATATTGTGGTCCTTCTTCAGGTTCCATACCCTTGCAACTACATTGCCCTGACGTTGCAGATCTGATGGAGTATAAAGCGTTCGCATACGAGCTTACAAAGGTTGCCGCACCCAAGTCGGTGCGGGGCCTTTATGCTCAGGAGAAAGCCGATAGAGACTTTAAGTCTCTTATGGACTCTTCTAAGCCTGGCGCAGTCCCTAAAGCATTTGCTAAGGGGTTTGCTACCGGTGCGGCGCTTCCTTTGCTGATTACAGCAAATATGCATCTAGTAAATAAGAAAAACACAGAGAGTGCTAGAGCAGCTGTAAGGCAGTTTAATGTTGCAGAGGCTCTACGCTCCATGGGTGTTCCTAAGCCAGAGCCTATTGCCGCTGCTTTCGATAATATGGCCATTAAGCCAGATGGCAGCCCACGGAATATATTGGCTGATCGCCTATCGGCTACCCGGGCGTCCTTGGACACTCATATTGTTCACGGCAAGCTCCAAAAAGCAGATATTCCGAAAGGCGTAAGGGACTTAGCAAGTTCCCGCCTTAAGGAAGTCGCTAAGGCTATGGAGAAGATAGACACGGCTGCCATGTTCGCTCCAGACCAGCCACATCTTAGCGACCCTAACTTCCGTAGAGTCACGGCTATGAACTCTGTCTATCAGCCCAAGCGCAATATAATCACTCCCCAAGAGGTGATTGAGCTGGAACGTATCGGTAGAGGCATTAAGTCATCCAAGAGGCCTACAGTAGGTAAAGTCTATGCACGTAACTTCCGTAGTGCGATGCTGAGAGGCGGTGTAGGTGCCGGTATTATTGGTGCTATTGCAGGTGGAATGTCTGCTCGTAGTGCGCTAAAACGTAGAAAGAGGTACCAAGCATTGAAGGCTAAGGCTCAAGGAGGTCGATCATGAATGATTTTGAGATGAGAGGTCGCCTTATTGTTCACTCTATGTGGGCCGAGCTGGAGAAGATAGCTCTCGCTGAAGAGGGCAACGCTGAGCCTATGGAACAAGATCCTGACAAGGAGGAGCGCATCGATCCGGAAGAGCAGGGAGAGTCTCCTGTATCCGGAATCTTAGGCTCTAAGGTTGTCCAAAAGGGTACTAGAGCTAGAGGCATTCCAGTATTTGATCCTCCCGAGGGATACCAGTTCCGTCCAGATTTACAGGCATTCGCCCCTGCTGAAGATGATGCTTGGATGACGGAAGACAGGGCTCTCGGAGGCCAGGCAGTACAGAATGCGTACAATAAAGGCAGGCAAGACGAACAACAAGACGCAGCATCGAATGAGATAAAGAGAAGTGTTGACCAGAGTGTAGAAAGTATACAGCAGCAACAAGGACAGATGGCGCAGCCTCAGCAGCAACCCCCACCGCAAGGACAGCCTCCTGCCCCTGCAGTACAACAACCACCTACACCTAAAGTAAAGACTCCTGGAAGAAGCGCTACTGCACCTCCTAGGGTTCCTTCCGTCTAAGTTACGTGATACATTTGATCACAAGGAGAATACAGCATGGCAACCACAGAATCTTGGGACTATTTCAACAAGAACGTACAGTCCGGACTTGTTGAGGGCCGCTACCTAAACGCATCGTTTACTCTTATTGCAGCTGGGCCTCCCCGCCTTGCTGCAATTGGCTCAAAGTCTACAGCTACAGACTTTGCAGCAAGTGGCGATGCCGATGCCGCACTAAAAGAAGATATTGCGTATCCAATTGGGATTATTCAATCGTTCAACCTTGGTCAGAACACTCAAATTATGCGGTTGTTCGAAATTGGTTCTGAGCGGTCGTATTTCATTCGTGGACGTACCATGGGTCAGCTCGGTCTTGGTCGGATCATGTACCACGGACCTTCTTTGCTCCGCGTACTGTACGCTTACATGAGCGATAAGGGAGGTAAGTTTGATTCTCTTTATGATGCATCCGGGCAGCGGGCACAGCTAAACACTTCTAGCCAAGACATGGCTACTAATGCAGCAGGTGTCCAAAACTTGCCAGGCCACGATAACTTGTGGCTAGACTTAGCTTCTGATGTATTCAGTCAACCTGTTGGACTCATGCTGGTCATGAGAGACAGTAACTCAGATACAGTAGGTGCCTTCTACTTTGAGTACTGCATGATCACTAACCACGGGTTCGCTACAGACTCTGGCGGTACTATCATGACTGAAAATGCCGCAATTATGTATGAGCGTATCGTTCCTATCGACATCGGCGCCGTTCCAATTATCCGCAACTCTGATGATATCGTTGGCGGGTCTGGTTCCGTGATCTCAGGTGATCCAATCGGTAGCGCTACTTAATAAGTAAGCGAAAAAAGATACATGATGGGCCTCCCCCACCTTTCGGTGAGGGAGGCTGATCACGTATTGCCTTACCTTGAAGAACTAGAGGTGCTACTTCTTCTGCGGACGAGAAATTTCTCTCCGCATAATACTTATGCCCTAAATTTTACCCTTCATTCATTGCAGAAAGGTATGCGGAGAGCCCTTTAATACTCTCCGAGTCGGGACCAGAAGGTTCTGGCATCTCTGGCGTAGGTGGAGGGAAATCATCATCAACAGATACTTTAGTTTTAGTCTGTACAGGTAATTTCTCGCCACTTTCGTACTCACAGAGATTGCATTTACCATCGGGAGCGGCTTCTTTGTGTTCGTGAGACGTAGAATCGTACTTTCCGACCATTGCGCCACACTCGGGGCAAGTCACCAAGTCCTTTTCTAAGTCTCCTGCACTTGGTTTAGGTACTCTACGTGCTTTTGCAGTTATTGCGGAGTCTGCTAATACCATTGGGTGGATGGAAGGCATCCATAGTGAAGGTATCTGGATAGGTGGATGACGTGTCCACACCCCAAACTTGTCTGCTAAAGCAATAAGAAGTCCCGCAAGAGTCTCATTACCGTTTGTGAGCTCCACAATGGAGTTCTTAGTAATGAGGCTCTCTATCGGCAGCGAACGGCAGTAGCTAATGAAGGCGTCTTTCTTATCAGATAAGGATGCCTCATCTACAGGGACATACACTCCAGGTGCTATTTCCACTGACATATGGGGCATACCAGGTAGAGCTATCAAGTCTGACAAATCAAAGCGCTCCTCCATAACTATTCCTCCTGCTCTGGGGGCGATTCTGAGTCTACAGCTCTCCAGAAAGATAAAATACCTTCTATAACTGCAGAAGTAGATACCTTTTCTTCTTTACCAGAAGGCATCTGCCTCTTCAGTTGGGCCTTTTTTCTCTCTAGATACGCAACCAGATCATCCGGTAGGTTTATAGTAACTCTTTTCACTTAGAGTCTCCTACTACACGTTCTACAGGATCCACAGACCTAGCCAGTATCTCTAGCATACCGACTAGAAGAACTCGGTGCTTATCAGCATGCTGAAAACTAACCACGTCTTCTTCATCTCCGTCAGTCCACCAGATGTTCAGGTAGAACTCATCGTCGTTCCTCATGAGTACGTCTTCTACTATGGGACTAGAGATAATCTTATCCATTAGTACGCCGGCGCCTGGGTACTCCCCAGTACAAAGTTCGTCTTGCCACAGAGGGTGCGACAGTAGCGCATCAGTTAACTCGGAGCGGCATTGCAATGCTGAATTCTCCATTTACGCCTCCCGTAGTTATGTCCATAATCAAAGACTTCTCGTCTCCTCTAGGCTGAACAATAATAGGATCTAGCGGATTGTTAGATATCCTCATAATAACTGAGCTTTCACTAAGTCCCTTTTGAATCATCTTAAGAAGGCGGGCATCCATCCCTACGGTGTAGCTTTTAGACGAATCTATGGCTCCATTGACTACAACCGCAATATCTGGCCACTGCTCTGCTTTGGTGACAGTAACCACTAGCTTCTTTCCATTTCTCAACTCACAGACATGATCTCCAGCCTCCGCTGGAATCTCAAACCACTCATCTTTAGTAGGAGCGGGCCCTGAGAACGTAATGTCAAAGTCATCGCCGGTGTACTCATATCCCAAAGGCCTCAAGACCAATACATGCCCTTGAGTTGCCCAAGCGAAAGATTCTTTATTGGGGAGAGAGGCGATACTATGATCTTTCCCTCCAGTAATCTTTACGCCTTTGAGTCCGTATCTGTCTTTTGCCGAGCACTCTTGCATATCCTTGAGCTCCCGGGTGACGTAAATACAGTTTTCTTTGAATTCTGTTTTACCACTTATGTTCGCTACTAAACTACTCATTATATCTCCTTTCTGTATAGCGATTTACTCTATGCTTTAGACAACCTCTTTAGAGGTATTACTAGATAGACAACTCCATCTTTTATCTTCTCCTTCACTTTTCTCGTAGAGTAAGAAGATCTGGTGGGCCATACTCTAGCCATTTCACCGTCTTCTTCGGTAAAAGGCTTGCCCTCTTGTTTAAGGCGATAGGCGTGGTTTCCTACATAGTAACCACTACGTAGGACACGCTTTCGTCCTCTTTTCCATGTAACTTTATCGCCTACCCTCATAATTACCTCTGTCTTAGATTTGGCTTGCCTCTTGGGTTGGGGGATCTTTCTTTGCGAGTGAGACTGCCTTTCTTTGTAGACGTTCTTCTCGCTTCTTTTGCTTCTTCAATAATTTCTGCGGGTCTCGATTTCTTTTCTCAGCCCGCGCTTTTCTTCTTTGGGACTTCTTTCCCATCAACGTTCTCCCGTCTAAAGTCTCTTAACTCTTCCAACAAAGGCCGCAGCCAGTTCCAAGAGGCTACGTCCATTCTAACGTATCCTCCATTTTCTAAGTAGATAGATGCTCCAGGAATGGCAGCTATGCTCTTGGCATTGAAATACTTTACCAGCTCCTGGTCCTCTAATATTCTACTTATCTGATCTTCCTTCTTTACGTCGTATCTACACTGCCAAGGATCAGTTGCCATTTATATTCCTCTTCGTGACCAGGTAGGTAGTGTCGTGAATCGCATCGAAGGATTCTAGGCCCCAGCCGACATACTCAATAGACAGATCAGGCAGCTGACCCTCTTTGTCAATATCGTCACTCCAGTATCTACCAGCTGTCGCCTCCCAGAATGCTCGAGAGCCGGTGCATCCTCCGTAGCCTTCTCCTACTACGATGACAGGCTTACCCTGATTCACAAATGCCTTGGAGGAGTCTAAGTCTCCTCTGTCATTAACTAGATCATAGGGCCACCAACCGAAGAAGAGCATATCGGCGCTTGAGTACTTACTTGTTGCCTCTAGAGCATTTAGTTTTTCTACTGAGCTAAAAGTCTTTCTGGGAGGATCCTCGTCAGTACATATCCATTGAAATTCATACCCAGGGTTGTATCTCTGTAAGTACCTAGTGATGAGTTTCCCTACAAAGCCTGTACCTCCAGCTACTTCAAGTACCGAGTGAATATCATTATCCACGATGTAGCAGCACATACTAGATACCCAGACTCTATTAGGAATGAACCATGAGTAATTTCTAGTGAACAGCCTTCTGATAGTGCTGGACCTCATATAGTCCCTTGCTTCAGTCAGAAGATCTACTCGTTTAATAAAGCCATCCTTCTCTGCATCTTTAACTACTGTATTTACTAAGTTGAGTAGTAAAGCTCCGTTAGGAACTTCGTCAACTAGATCATCTGTGGGCGTAAAGTACCCATTACTCTGTGTCTCCACTTCCTTTCTCCAAAATGTAGCCCTTAGACATCCAGGGCTGATGTTTCATATTTCTAAACCAGTCTGCAACTGTAGGGATTATTCCTCCGCAATCCTCTTTGATGTGCTGTTCACAAATGTAGCGAACGTTTATTTTCTTTCCGTCCGAGTTCGTAATCTGGTGCCCAAAGACTCTTTCTGCTTCAAAGATACCTTGGCTGTGATGTCTAAGCGCCCGATGGCGGTAGTCAGCAAAAGTTTCTTTGGGAGCATCCAACCAATCGTGGATCGGAATATAGTCTTCTTCTTTACCACCCCATAGTTTGACGGACGTTTTGGCATGGTCACACGGATGCATTGGTAATCTCGTAGCGAGAACTTTCGGTCATGATGACATTCTGTTCGTGCTCTATGATCACTCGTTTGTTGGGTACATCAAATATAACCAAGCCGCTTCCACCTTCATTGTTTTCCCAGCCTGCCTCGAATCTGTACACAACGTTATAGGCTATGTCATCCATGGCGTCGTGAAGGGACCTTTTGGTGTCTCCATCCTCTCGAACCCACCCTTCATCAGTCCACGAAGACTTCTCAACAGTCTGAGTAAGAGTTGGGGCGTCTTCCCAAGGAGTGGCGTCTTCTGGAATGTTCCAATGCCCGTGCCTACTTGGTGCAATCTTATGACTGCCATCTTCCATAAAGTAAAGAGCCCCGTAATATTCTCCTGAGTCTCCCGCTCCATCGTACCGGGACTCTACTCTAGTAACTTTTGCGTTTACTAGAACTGGCCATAGACGGTCTAAGTTTTTGGCTGTGGTTTTATTTCTAGCTTCCATTTCTGCTTTCCAGCTATTCACAAGCTCCGCTGTGTCAGTGCTGCAATCCATTTCTATTCTCCCATGAATGTTTAATCTGTTGCTTTGTTCCGTAGACGAGTACAGCTGCTGGTATGCCAAACACGCCTGCTAATGCTTCTGCATCACGAATTCGTAGATTCACAGAACCATTCTGCAGTCTACAAATTCTTTTTCTTCCGTTCTCTTCAGAAAGCCTGGTGTCAAACGCCAGCTGCCCCAGCTTTCCTTTGTTGCCTCCCCATTCGTTGAGGAGCCACTGCAAGTTTGTCCTGAATTTATACGGACCTATCTCTATTATGGGCATCTCTTCCATTATTCTCCCTTCTCTAGTTTGTACGCTGCACTGGCAGCAGAGTTAGCTCTTTGCTGGTAGTCAGCTGCCTTGTCGTACAAGTTGTACCAAGTTTGGCAGGGGTCACCACTCTTACAGTGCTTGCACTTAGAGTTGTGTCGCCGAGCCTGGTTTAGTTTTTCGTAACTCTTTTCTTTGAAGATTCTTTGTTGTCTTCTGTGATCTTCAGCTGTCCATGCCATTCTTTTTTCTCTTTCTCCTACGCAGCTGCAATACTCTTAAAGAGAGCTGTAGCTACTGGTGGACATACGGCATTACCGAAACCTCTCATCTGTTCTCTTCTCGTACCAGAACGAATAAAGTTTTTCGGGAACCCCATGATCTCCATAGTTTCTTGTGGTTGGAGCATCCTCATACGATCTCCATCCACTACAGCCCATATGTCATGAGCAACAATTGTACCGATGGGTCGATCTATTGATCTACCCGTAAGACCACTCCCACTCCCATAGTAGGGAATAAGAAATCTATCAGTCTTTAATTCTTTTCTCGCAGTATTTATTTGAGAAAGAATCTTTTTCGACCGACCTTCTTTATTTACATCAGACCACTTAGAATAATTCCAGTCTATAAAAGAGTTTACTGGAACATGTTTTCTTTTCTGCTTTTCTAAACTCTTTTCTAAGTTTAGTGGAAACTTTGAGAGAGTTCCTACGCAGAACCAACGAACTCTATTTTGCGGAACGCCAAAGTCTGCAGCGTCAAGAATATGAATCTCTGTAGAGTATCCTAATAACTCTAAAGCATGCAAAAACGCTGGACAGAGTTTCCAATCCTGTACTTCTGGCACATTTTCAATAATTACTACGTAGGGCTGTAAAACTTCTAGTCCATTAATTACTGCCCACATCGTATTACGAAGTTTATTGTGCCAAGACTTTTCTTTTCCTCGAGCTCGAGTAAATCCTTTACAGGAAGGACCGGCAACCATCACATCTATTTCGGGAAACTTACTAAAGTCTGCTTCCCCTAGTGCTTGGTTGTATATTTGGGCATTGGGATGATTAAGTTTAAAAACTTTACATGCCAAGTCCCAATGATTTGCTCCGAATGTAGTGGTGGCTCCAGCAAGCTCTGCGCCTTCACTGAAGCCACCCCATCCGGCGAATAGATCACCAGTTCTCATATGTATCTCCTATATTGGAAATCTCAGATTCTTTATCGATCGAGGCTCAAAAGTATCTTCTTTATCTTTGCAGAAGCCGCACAAAGGTTCCCCTGTGCGGTAGGAAAATCTATTGAATACTGCAGGAGGGATAAGTTTTATTCCGCAGTAGGAGCAGTGTTTTGTTTCGTATTGGTCTTTAAGGACCGCCAGTATCTTCATAAATCCTCGCTAAAACTCAAACTTAGTTTTGTCTGCGACGCAAAGTGTTTGAGCCTTTGGTCTGCTTGGATGCCCTGGTGGGAACATCGCATATCGTTGTCCCATATCTTTGAGGTGGTCCCCATAGGATCCTCGGTTTGCATGAGCCAGCCAGGCAGTAACTGTACCTTTGTCTACACAGTACAAGTCCGCAGCTGTCTTAGTTCCTCGGTACATCGCTGTAAGACAAGCGTTGTACCTAAGAACTTTGTCGCTCTCTTTCATGCCATGGTAGAGCGCTAACTTACTTCCACTAAGTTTTAGCTTTTCAGTCCTGCGTAAGAGAATGTCAGCTATGCCAGTGGCAAGTTCAGGACAGTCTACTGTGTTTGCCTCGGTAGAACCGTTGCGATGGCAGTAGGTGATTCCTGGAAAGTTAGCGGAGCCTTCTATAGGGACAGCAAGAATACCAAAGGTAGTAAAGGGAGTACCTCGGCTATCCACAGTATTTGAGTGGTAGGAGTCAGTATACGCAACACCGATGGCGTGGGTATCTCTTAGCATTACTCCCAACAACTCTTTGAACACTGTAGATCTAGCTATTCCCGTAGCGTACGGAGTAAGCGTCCCGCCTTTCTTGAAGTAAAGATATGACTCGTCTATGCCTGTCGCCTTTTTCTTAGCGATTACAAAGGCTCGCATATTTACTTCAACTTCTTTGATGGCTTCTTTTACATCAAGAAGACCGCGAGAAAGAATCTTACCGCCCACATCAATAAAGTGTGGATCGATAGACTTAGCTTTCTTCATATCTTTTAGTATTCGTCTTCTCTCTCCTCTATGGATGTCAGGAACGATGATGTCATTTCTTCTTGGTCCTGACTCTCTACCTCTCATGACTGTAACCATGTGGTAGGAAAGGCCAGTGCTGCCTCTTATGACTTCTCCGACGGTGTAGAGATTGTCCACACTAATGGCATTACAGAAATCCATGTGGGACATATTGTAAGGAGCTGCCTTTCTTACAAGCCTGGCGGCATCCCCTACATAGCCCTCAATACTTTGGATACCTGACTCTGATTCTTCTGCAAGAGGGCTAATCTCTTTGTGCAGTCTCTTAATGAGATCTTTATCAAAGTCTACGGCAGTAATATTGACTGACGGTCTATGAAGCCACGTCTCTGGATATCTAGGGACGGGGTAACTCTTTCTGCTGTAGTCAGACTTTCTTGGGTAAAGTAAATCAATCGCACCCTTCAAAGTTCTTATGTCTCCTCCATGACCGGCTAGGACATAAGCACCTTTTATTTCTTGATTGATCTCTTTCATTAGATCAACGCCAAAGCTCCATGCCAAGGCGCGGACCATCTTCTTATTCGGGCTGTCGCCCTTGTATGAGGATACGTCCATACAACTTACTGCTCCTGGTTCTTCATCGCATATTCGAGGTCACTCACAACAGTGGCAGCCTCGGCTGTTTCTTTACTTACAAAAGAGAGCCTATTTAGCTCTCCTGGATCTAAGTCTAGGACCACTTGATCGTAGACTGCATTTGTATAGGGGTCAGTTCGGTCAGAGTACTCACTAAGAACCTCTAAAACTTTTCCTCTTGAGGCTCCCTCGTAGTCTTCAATAAGAAATTCCTCTCCATCTTCTGTAGGAGGGCCAAAGACTTGAACAAACCAGTTGAGAGAAAACCCAATCGATGGATCAAACCCCTTTGTGATCCCTACGGCGATCTCTCTAACGGAGGGCTTGTCCTCTTTTATCCTTACTACACATCTACTCATCGTCTTTCCACTCACTCTTTAGGTACTCTTTGAATGCCTTAAATACATTCTCAGTATGTTTTTCATCGTTATAGTCACTAGCGACCCTGTCCAGCTCACGTAGTGCCAAGTCTTGTCCGGGTTGGGTATTGACCATCCAACTCTTTGCCATTGCACTTACTAGATGATCAATCATGACAATGACATCTTTCACTTCTTGGCCAGGAGCAACTAAAGGCAACTCTACGGGGTTGTAGTATCCAAAAGAGATTGCTCTACGCCTGGCTTCTGCGTATGGCTCATGACCAATTTCAGCGAAAGACATACCAGAACAGTAGTCAGGACCATCATTGCCAAATCTACCAATGACAGTATTGCCAAAATTCTTTTCATGAGTCCCACAGTAATAGAGATCGTACCAAGTCTTCTTTACGTGGTACTTCCCTAGATAGCGACAGCTAGCACAGTCGTGCTCATACAACGGCGCGGTTGGCGTATCTTCTTCAGCTGCTTGAATCTCCTCCTCTTCTACTTCTTCTGCAGGGGGAACAGTCTCTCCATCACCTTTGATAAACACTACACGAGCTGCAACTCGGCGCTTACTGTGTCCTGGGAGTACTTCACACACATAAGAACCATCTCCAAACCCAGAAGAAGAAACAACTCCTGCCTTGTCCATCATCCCAGCGGCGGGAAACCCATCATCAACAGTTGCCTCAAACGCAGCCGCTAACCAAGTTGGCGATTTCTTATAAAGAGAAGGTTCAAAGAAACCCAACTGCCCAGAATCAACACCAAGATCAGTTTCAATCTCTTCCCACCTATCAGAAGAGTTTAAGTTCTCTATAAATTCATTTAGTGTAGACTCACCTTGAACGGCGATGCACTTATGAACAACAAAGAGTTCTTTTATTCTCGGTCCCCAGCCTTCTACATCTTCTTTAAGGGAAAAAGCGAACCAAGCCCCTTCTTTCATGTCGTCTAAAAGAGCTTGGCACCAAGTACCCTCGTCATAGCAGGGATCAGACACAATCATCTGATTCCCCTTTAGAGTAAACACTCCAATTTCATTGTATCCACTCACATCACACCTCCTTGCGCGAGTATAGATTCACTATTCTTATACGAGTAAATCAAGACTCTTCTCACCAAGTAGGAAATATAGGAAGAAGTGGGAAATCACTCAGGAACTTGATATAGTTT
>MDTA01078204.1_pt1 | contig 15431 bp, 15 predicted proteins | sample 811151 | NCBI WGS metagenome assembly MDTA01 (sample SAMN05326648, study PRJNA326480) | marine metagenome | isolation source: seawater | place: Indian Ocean: South | collected 2010 | reverse complement strand
TTCGTTTTGAAGAAGGTAGTTGGTATACCTTATATGGTGTTCCTACAACCTATACAAATGGCTTAGAAGGTGCAATACATCCCGAAATGGCGTCAACTTTTATGGCTACCAGCACACCTTTACAGCTTAGCTTGGATGGAACGACCTTCAGCGGGCCAGAATTGGATGTTAAAATCACAATCACTAGTTCAAAAGATTTAAGCTCCAGTGATTCATTGCGTTTATTTATATCTGCAATTTTAGATAATGTAGAATATACTGGCTATAATGGAGAACCCTTACATCAAGATGTATTTTTAGGTTGGATTAATGAAGGATTTAATGGCGAGCTTATATTAATTGGTAACGAAACGATTTCAAAAAAATACAATTGGGTTTTCCCTTCAAATTGGCCCCAGAATGACTTTGAAACGACTTGGTCGCAAGTTCAATATGATATTTCTGATCTCGGAGTAGTTGCTTTTATTCAAAACATTTATTCCAAAGAAATTTTACAAGTAGCAGGTAAAAACTAATATTAGGCCGATACTGAAATTGAGCATTACCCCAAATGATAACAGATTTTTTTTAGATGGGATTGGAAATGTATCAGTAAGAGTTAGTCAAAGAGCAAAATATATTAGTATTCGTATTAGGAATGATTGTAAAATTTTACTTGAAAAGCCTATGTTTATAAATCTTGATGATGCTATCAATTTTCTTTATACAAAAATCGATTGGGTAAAAATATAGAAAGAATATATCAAAACAAAAACTTCTTAGACTAAATTTATCCTCAACAAAATTGAAAAGGTTTTGGGCTGAAATTGAACAAAGAGTATTTCATTTATCACAAATTAACGGTTTAATTTACCAAAAGCTAATTTTTAAAACATTGAAATCAAGATGGGGGAGCTGCACAACTGATAATACAATTTGTATCAACAATTTAGTTTATTATTTACCTTTACATTTAAAGGATTAGATAATTCTCCATGAATTGATGCACTCAAAAATCAAAAATAATAAGAAAATATTTTGGGAAGAACTTGAAAAAATATGTCAGAACTGTAAATCTAAAAGGAAAGAGCTAAGGGATAGTTACACAATTGCCTAATCACGAAGAAGGTGTTTTTCCCATTAAAATTCTACTCAAGTATTCTTTTTGAAGGATTTTTATTGTGGCCATAACAAAAATTCCATCCTCTTCCAACTTTGGTGCAATTTTTTCTTTTGGAACGCCCAGAACATAGTAATTCCAGATTCTTCTTTGTTTTTTTGATTTAGTTTTAAGCCATTTTCTTGTTAGTAATTTAAAAAACAAAATATCTTTTATTTCAATACCCTCAAAATAATCTTTTTCATAGGAAATAATCTGATCATTAAGAGTTACTCTATTAATAAAAGTAGAGTGATATTTTTTTTCTTTTTTAGTTGATTTTAGTATTTTGTTCAAAATTCCGTTTGAATTTTTATATTGACATTGATTGATTTCTTCCCGTAAAAATTTGATATAATCTTTTGCATTAGGAAACATTTTATCGTAGAGGTCTCTGATAAATTGGAGATTATAATTTGGATTTTTAGGTCTTACTGAGTTAGCCATTTCCTAAATGAACTTAATAAATTAGTTTATAAAAAATTATTTTTGTTATCTATTTCTTGAAAATATAGATAATATTTTTAGCAAATCCATATTTAAATTTTTCTTAACAAGTAATGTCGTTGGCGCCTTACTTTTTAACCTCCCGAGATCCAGCTTTGAAAAACCTCTCTTTGTAATCATACCCATTTACCTACAAAAGTCGGAGTATCCATATAATTTATCATAGTCTTTTTGCCTAGCATTCTGATCTTCTATAGTGCTTAAATTACTCTCCTTATATGTGGGAACAGATGCAACCAGAGTTTTATTCTCATTCAGCGATTTAAATAAATTTGAAATTGCTAGAATATTTCTTTTTTTAACTGTTAAAGTACATGCCACAGTTTGAATAAGTCGAATTTTTTTTATAATCCATCTTTTGTAATACTTTGTATAAGACTGACAGGTCTATTTTAAATGCAATCTAATATCTGCTAAATTAATTATTTGTAATTTATTCTACGCAAATCAATACATTTATTGAAAGTCTAACATGTAAAAACTTTTTATTTTTAACAAAGTTTTTAGACTTTTGTACAATAGACTATTTCTTGATAATAACTTTCAACTTACACAATACCCTTGCAAAATTTCTCGAATACAAACTCATCCCGCATAAGCTTTGATCTAAAATATGATATACAGAGTTAATATTCAAAAATAAATATTCAAGCACCCTTGTGGGAATGATTTTATTTAGAAATTTATCTATAATAACACTATAAAAAGATGTTATTTGTTACATTAAGTGCTTTGTTATATAAGTTGTGAGTGGGAACATAAACTAGTCCTAGGTTTTTTTAAAAAAAGATATCCAACAATTTATTGAACTCTTTCTAAACCTCTATTAATTAATTCTTCAAGACACTGATCAAATACTTTTTTACTTTCCTTAGGGTTGGGGCTTTCCATTGCATCATTGATTTTCTTCGAACATCTAATTTTTACATCCAACATCTCACCTGACTCATCATCAAGAAGTTTAAACTCCTTGTTTTGGCTGGTTACCGTCTCTCCTTTACCAAATTTGCCGTTTGAAAATTCTTTCTCCAGAGGCAATAGATTGTATATAAAGAAGTCATATTTTTTCCCATTCGTAATAGTTTTTCGCTTCGTGACATTTATGTCATCATAGTACATTTTTAATTTCTCCCAATATCAATTAATTTTTACAAATAAGTACCTTTTTTATTTAATCATTTAGGAATTACATTTTTTGCACATGGTCCTTTATCAGTTTCCCCTTTCTCAAATTCTACTTTTTGGCCTTCTTTTAAAGTTTTAAATCCCTCCATTTGTATTTCACTCATATGGACAAATAAATCCTTTTCGCCTTCCTTCGGTGTTAAAAAACCATATCCTTTTGCATCATTGAACCATTTAACAGTTCCTTCCAATGTTTTGCTCATAATAAACTCTTCTAATTTAAATTAAACATTATCCCTAATTAACAATACAATAGTGTATTTATTACAATTTAGATAGCTTTAAATGTACATATCATAAGCCAAAAATCAATAAATAAGATAATAAAAATTTTTTGATTTTCTAAAAAGCTTACATGTAGTAATTAATTTTGCTCAACAGTGAATGAAATACCTTTGTCTTTTAATCTATCAATAAGTACTAAACCAATTCCTGAAGCAGGAGTCAAAACGCCATATGCCTTAGGTATTTTATCCTCATTTAATATCATACTGATAGCAGTCTCAGTTAGCATTTTTGCAGTAGCTGAGTAACCTGGATCGCTATCTCCATTAACTGTTACAATGATTTTTGCTAGTTGATCTGTGAAACCAATTATTTTCATCTTAAAAAAGCCATTCCTCATTTTATTTTTAGAGGGGCCTTCTCCTGGTTTGGGTAAAACAATTTTCTTTAAAATAATAAATAACAGTTTTGAACTGATAGTTACTTGTAAAGCCACAAGAGCTACTAACATCATTAAGGCATTAAAGAATCCATTCAATCCTTTGTTATATGAAGACATTTCATTATAATTGAAATTTTTCCCGTATGAGAATCCAGATATTGCATTTGTACGTCTTACTATTCTTGTATTTATGCCAGACATTAAGAAGGGACATGTCCATTTTTTAATACTTTTATCCCAACGAATTGATTTTAGTGCATGCTCCTGTAGGCCATTGCTCATAATTACATCAGGATCTAATGAAAATGAACTTTTTAATATAGATCGTTTTTCTGGATTTAATCTTAGGTACTTCATTATGCTTACCATACTAGCAATTGTTCCTCCACTTAAGCCACCCTTAATGGCTTCGACATAGAGGTTAACTTTTTCACATAAATTATCATATTTTGCTATGTAATTCTTTTGCAGAAAAAGCACACCTATGTCAGATGGTATTGAATCAAATCCACAACTATGTATAATTCTACATTTATTTTTTCTTGCCTCTTCATGAAATATGTCAATTGACTCCCTAATAAATGGCACCTCTCCAGTCAAATCACAATAATTTGTTTTATTTTTAACGCATGATTTAATTAATGATAACCCATACTCTAAATAGGGACCAACAGTGCTTATAATAACGCTGCAAGACGCTGTCATAATATCTAAAGATTTAGAATCATAGCTATCGGCAATAAAGGTATCTATTTCAACTGATTTTGGATCAATATGTATAAATGATTCTTTTAAGTTTTTAAGCTTATTTTTATCTCTTCCAGCTATTGCCCACTTGAATTTTGAATTATTAAGTCCATAAATTTGAATTAAATATTCGACAACAAGACTTCCTGTAAAACCAGTAGCCCCAAAAACAATTAAATCATATTTTTTATTATTATTCAATTAAACCAATTTTATGATTATCAATTTCACTAAATGTTTTATAATTACTATTAAATTTATTAATTGCAAAAAATTTTATAAACTCAAACTATACTGAAAAAATTATGTTTATTTTTTTCGAAAGAATGTAAAGCGATTTAAGAAAACTTTAAAAATGCAATGAATAATACATTAAAAAAAAAATTAGCCCTTTTTAGAAAAAAATTTTTTGAAAACAAAAATAATAATTTTCAAAATAACTTTCTATCAAACGATTATGGCGATTCGAGAGGCACTCCAATTACAAGGTTTTATATTCAACATTTTTTTTCAAATTTAATACCTTTCGACTGGGGAAATTGTTTAGAGTTTGGAGATAATCAATACATAAATCATTTTGGAAGAAATGTTACAAAAAATTATACATTTATATTTTCAGATAAATTTAGCGAGCAAGGTAATATAATTAATGGTGACCTCACAAAATTTTCCATCCTGCCTAAGATAAAATTTGATTTAATTGTTTGTACCAATGTATTAAACTTTATTTTTGATATAGAATCTGCAGTCAGGGGAATAACCAGAATGCTTAAAATAAATGGAAAATGTATAATCACTTTGGACGGACCCTCGTCTCACATTAGCAGATACGACATGGATCGGTGGGGAGATTTTTGGAGATTTACCAATCTAAGCGCGAGGTTAGCATTTGAAAAGGAAAATTTTATAATTGAACAATGTGAAATGTATGGGAATCCCTATGCCTGCTCTGCACAATTAAACGGATTTAGCTTTCAAGATATTGAACAGTCAAAACTTTTCCCTAGTGATCAAGACTATCAACTATTGATCGCTCTTTTTTTAACAAAAGAAGGCTAGAATTATTTAATTTATTTATCTTATATAAAATAATTAGAAGTAGTTCTGTAGATGTAAAACAAATCACGGAGAGAAATATTTGCATCATAAAGTTCTGCTGAATTTTTCAATTTAAGCATATCCAAAATGCTCTTTTTTTGCATTCCTTTTATAACTCTAATTAACCTCAAGTACAATTGTCTTTTAAAGTATGTACTGCTGTAAACTTTGTTTATTTCATTAGCCTTAGTAATTTTATTAGACCACCATAAAACATCTTTAAACTTATACTTACACAATTTAGCTGAATTTTGTTCGACCAACGCAATATGTATCTTTTTTTCTTCATCTGTTGGTTGTAAACCTAGATCTTGAACAAGCCCAATCCTCATTTGATTAATATCTTTTTTCATGGTATCCCAATTCCTTCCGCTTACGCTATTTGGGTACTTCCTTACTTTGAGAAGATGTTTAGATATTCGACCTACAGTCATTCCTACTTTTGCAAGCCTGATAAATAGGTCATAATCCTCAGTTGGCCGATTTTTATATTGGATATTATTATCCACAAATAATGACCGCTTGCACATGATTGCCCCATGAACTAATTCATAAAAAAATAGAAAACTCAAAGTTTCATGTGGATTAAAAATCCTTTCTTCATAATCTTGGATGTAATTATCGTCTTCATCAATAAAAGCAAAATTTGCATCTACTAAATCAATATCATTTTCTTTTAAATAATTTACCTGACACATAAACCTCTCTGGAAGTGAGATATCATCTGCATCTTGTCTAGCTATATAATTTCCATTTGATATATTGATTCCTCTATTTAAAGAATCAGCAATGCCAATATTTTTAGAATTGTTTAATATCCTAATTCTTTTGTCCCGATATGATTCAATTATAGATAATGATTGATCAGTAGACCCATCATTTATAATTATAAGTTCAAAATCATCAAATGTTTGTCTTAAAATACTATTGATTGACTTTTTTAAATGCTTATCACCGTTGTAAACCGGCATTAAAACAGATATTTTAGGCCTTCCACTTTTCATTTATTATTTTCTATTATTGATTTACTTTTATTTAAATAATACAAACCTTTGTTTTGATAGCCCATCACTTATTTCTTTTCAAATATCATATTGTGGTTTACGGTATAACCATTTGCAACGAACGGTTTTGTTAGGTTGTAAAAAATATACTCAAATATCCTGTACAAAATGAAAAGAAGATTACCCTTCAAAGTAAGCTTAGGAATTATTGGTTTTGATTCTAATAATTTAAAGTTGTGTTTATTGATTGTATCAATTAACTCTCCTTCATAGAATTCCTTAATATGCCCACGGTATTTATCATTTGGCAAATTTTGATTATTTTCCCAACGCATTATTGGTTTCTGAAAAAAAAGTTTTAGAAGAACATTTTTGGGGTTGTGAAAGTTTGGTGTTGATAAAATTAATAAACCTTTTGGTTTCAAAACTCGCTTAATTTCATTTAAATATTCGTCATATCTCGTAATATGCTCAATAACTTGGTTAGATAAAACAACGTCAACGCTACTACTATTTAATTTAGTATCTATGCAATCACCAAGTATGAAATCAGCCTTGTTTAAAAAAAAATTTTGCGCAATCTCTAAGTCAGGTTGATAGTTATCAATACCAATAATTTTGGCCTTAGGATATTTTTTTAAAATGCTATTTAAATTCGAACCTATTCCACATCCAGCATCAAGTAATGTAAAATTCTTTTTTTTGACATATCTGCTGAGTAAAAACAAATTAATTTGTTCGTTTCTATTCTCATTGCTCTTCAACTTGGATTTTAACCTAAAAAGTATTTTCAACATAATTTTTTGATATTTAGTTTTAAAAATTAAAAAAATAACTAAACTTTTTACTAAGAAGTAAAATGCTTATATATTTTAATAGTAATTGCATACTTTATATTTTGTCTTATTAATGATATAAATTGTTTTTGAATAATTCGGTTATGATTAAAAATAGTAATCTTTCTTGGAGAGCGCACATCTTTAAGTATACTTTTACAAAACATAACATAATATTTAAGCAACTTAAAATATTAATTCTATAAATAAAAAATACCCTATAAATAGTTTCATTATTATTTTTGATTGTAAGTATATCTATAATGATGAATAAAAATGATTGAAAAAGTTTACATGGTTTGCTGTGAAGGTATGCTTGGGAGGGATTTCGGTGATATTTTTGCCAATAACAATATCAAAGTCCTAGCTTCTGATAATTACATTAGTGAGGATTGGTTAGCTTATGGAAATGTAAGCTTTAAGAAATGTATTAAAAATAGTATATTAGATTTTAAACCTGATGTAATAATAATTCTTGCAGATATACCTGCTCTAGAATTTTGTGAAGAAAACAGATATGACTCTTTTCAATCAAATTATGAAGGCGCAAAAAACTTTGTAAATCTTTCATCTGTTCAAAAAGTTCCATATGTGTACATTGCTACTATAGGTGTTTTTGATGGCAAAAAGGAATATTATGATGAAACTGATACTTCAAATCCATTAATTATTTATGGCAAAACCAAATATAAGACCAAAGTCTATGTTTTGGAGAACATTAAGTAGTTTTAGCATGTATAGTAAAATAATAAATAAAATTGTTTTTCCACTAAGTGATAAACTTTTGGGACTGTCTATAAATAAAAATTTAAAAAAAAATAGGAATGTGCAATGGTTTTCAAATAAAGAATTAAATGTTCTTCAGAAAAAAAAACTATATTTAATTCTTCAGCATTGTAATAACAATATCCCCTATTATCAAAGTATTTTTAAAGATTATGGTGTTAACCTAAATGGCTATTTGCCTGAAGAAATAAAAAAAATACCACTGTTAACAAAACAAATTATTAAACAACACTTACCGAGTGATTTAACCGACAATACCAGAAAAATATATGCTATAGAAAAAACCAGTGGCTCTTCTGGGGAGCAAGGCGAATTTTATTTAGATCGTGAAGCTTTTTCAAAAATTATTGCTGCACAAACTTTCTATTGGGAGTGGGCAGGTTACAATTTTGGTAAGAAAGCCATTCAAACCGGAATAAACCCTGAAAGAGGACTTAAAAAAAAAATAAAAGACAAATTATTATTTATCAAATACTCAAATGCTTTCAGAATTAATAAAAAAATAATAAGGGAGACTTTGAATCAATTTAGAAATAAAAGAAATGTTTTTTTCATTGGATATCCTTCATCAATTTACAGTTATGCTAAGCTTGCTAAAGAATTGGATATAAATGACATATCATTCAAGTCAATAATATCACTTGGTGATAAAATGTTTCCTTTTTATAGGAGCTTAATCGAAAAACAATTTAATACAGAAGTATTCGATACATACGGAGCTGCCGAAGGACTAATGATTGCTGGAGAATGCTCTGAGCACAAATATCATATACTATCATCACATGTTTATGTTGAAATTTTGGATGCATATGGAAATACGGTCCCTGATGGGACATTAGGTCAGGTTGTAGTTACTAGTTTAGATAATTTTTTAATGCCACTGATTAGATATAAAATTGGAGATTTAGCCATTAAATCCAGAAAAATAAGTAAATGTAAATGCGGTCGATCTCTTCCAGTTCTTGAAAAAATTATTGGCAGAGATACTGATATCCTTTTTACGCCTAAGCTAAAAGTACTAGTGGTCCATTTTTTCACAGGAATATTTGAACATTACCCTGAAATACAACAATTTCAAGTAGAACAATTTGAAAAAGGTGGAAAGATTGTTATTAAATATATTAGAGGTGCCAATTTCTCTGAAATGATTCTAGAGAATATTAAAAATAAAATATTTGATCGTGCTAACGAAAAATTCCCTTTGGATTTTCATGATGTTTCAAAGATTGCATCCTCCCCCTCAGGTAAGCCGCAAATTATAATAAGAGGATATTAAAGATTGAAACTTTCGGTTATAATTCCTGCAAAAGACGAAGAAGGAAATATAGAAGCCACTATAAGAAATGTAAATAATGTTCTAGTAAGCAATAACATTGAGCATGAAATTATCGTAATTAATGATCACAGCCGTGATTCAACTTTAAAAATTTTGAATCGCTTAAAGGAAAATATAAATGAATTAAAAATAATAGATAACAATGAAAAATCTGGGTTCGGATTAACTATACGCCTGGGGCTAGAAAATTATAGTGGAGAAATTTTAGCGATTATGATGGCTGATGGATCTGATTCTTCTAAAGATTTAATAAAGTTTTATTTTAAATCTTTAGAAAATGATTCATGTGTATTTGGATCTAGGTTTTCTAAAGGTGGAACCACGCATGACTATCCAAAGTTAAAATATATTCTAAATCGGTTTTTTAATAATCTTGTGAGATTAACCTTCCAAATCAATTATGATGATTTTACCAATGCATTCAAAGTATATACGAAAGAAGCAATCGAGGGATCAAAACCATTTTTATCCAATCACTTTAACCTTACTTTAGAGCTTCCTCTTAAAACAATTATTAGAGGATATAAGTATGAAATTGCTCCCAACTCCTGGCAAAACAGGAAAACTGGTGTCTCAAAAATGAGAATAAATGAAATGGGAAGCAGGTATATGTTTATATTATTTTATTGTTTGATTGAAAAACTGTTGACTAAAAATGATTATAAAAAAAACTGATAGGTTTATAGGTAAAATTCTTGCTCAATATTGGTACGTTAAATTAACGTTAGTAATTCTCCTTTTTAATAAAGCAAAATGCCACCTCAGCCACATCAACAAATATTGCAGTTAGATCAATAAGTATGAAAGAAGTTCTTTTTATCAATATTCCTTGTTAACTACTACGTAATTATAATTGAGTAATATCAGGTATTAGTAAAACAAAAGATGAACCAAAATTTTAAAATTATAATAGCTGGAGGATGTGGATTCATTGGATCTTCACTTGCCAATTATTTCCTTTCAAAGTATTTAAAATCACAAATTTATATAATAGATAATTTAATGCGTAAAGGATCTGAAATAAATCTTAAAAGAATACAGGACGATAGATTAGTTTTTATAAAAGGAGATTTATCTCAAAAATCTCTTTTTAATAACCTTCCTGTTTGTGATTTCTTTATTGATGCAGCTGCAGACCCCTCAGTTATTTCTGGAATGAACTCATCAATACTAAGTTTGCTAAATAATAACTTAATATCAACAATAAATGCTATTGAATGGTGTTCAAAGACAAATTGTAAGTTTCTTTTTTTATCAACCAATAGGGTGTATCCAATAAAAAACTTAGATAAAATACTTTATATTGAGGAAGAAACAAGATTTACTTGGATCGATAAACAGGATATTAAAGGGTTTTCAAAAATGGGAATAAATGAGCTTTTTGATATGAATGGAAATCGATCGCTATATGGCGCATCTAAATTCTCTTCAGAGTTGTTTATTCGTGAATTTGGCAAATATAAAAATTTAAAATTTGTTATAAATAGATGTAGCATGATTGCTGGCCCGTGGCAAATGGGTAAATTAGACCAGGGAATAATTGCATATTGGCTTTTCTGTCATATTTTTGAAAAAGAATTGAAATATATTGGTTTTTCTGGAAGCGGGAAACAGGTAAGAGATATTCTACATATAGCTGATTTATGTAATGTCATAGATAAGCAATTAAATAACTGGTCAATAGTTTCTAACCAAATTTTCAATATCGGTGGAGGTAAAAATAATGGTCTCTCCTTATTAGAATTAACAAAGTTGGTAAATGAAATATCAGGTATTTATATACCCATCTCCAAGCAAGAGAAAAAAAGGAATGCTGATATTCGTATTTTTTTAACAGATAATACAAAAATCAAAAATATCCTAGATTGGGAACCAAAGCTTAATACGAAGAAGATCATTAAGGATACTTTTAACTGGATCATAAACAATAAAAGTGAATTGGAAGGAATTCTTTAGTGAATACAGTATTAATCACAGGATCAAATGGCCTTATTGGCAGCGCTGCTGTTTCATTTTTTGCTCCTAAAGCAGATCTTATACTTGGCTTGGATAACAATATGAGAAAACATTTTTTCGGGAATGATGGTGATACAAAATGGCGCGAACTAAAATTGAAAAATAAATTTAAGAATTTCATATCTCATAATCTTGATGTAAGAGATTATCGTGGATTAAAGCAGGTCTTCAGAAAGTATAACTCGGATATAGATCTTGTTATTCATACTGCAGCTCAACCCAGCCATGATTGGGCTTTAAAAGACCCAATCTTAGATTTTGAAGTCAATGCAAATGGAACTCTTAATCTACTTCAATTAACGAAATTATATTCAAAAGATGCAGTGTTTATTTTTACCTCCACTAATAAAGTTTATGGGAACACACCAAACCATTTACCTTTTATGGAGTTAGAAAGTAGATGGGAGCTAGATTTTACGCATAATTTTTTTAAAAATGGAGTCAATGAAACAATGAGCATAGATAATTCTACTCACTCGATCTTTGGGGCATCCAAAATTGCTGCTGATATCATGACACAAGAATATGGTAAATACTTCGGAATTAAGACGGGAACTTTTAGAGCTGGATGCTTAACTGGTCCATTCCATTCTGGTGTAAAATTACATGGTTTCCTATCATATTTAATTAAATGTGCTGTATCGGATATTACCTACACAATAAACGGATACAAAGGAAAACAAGTTAGAGATAATCTGCACAGTTTTGACCTAATAAATATGTTTTGGCATTTTTTTAAAAATCCTAGGATTGGAGAGGTTTACAATGTTGGGGGAAGTCGATATTCGAATTGTTCTTTATTGGAAGCAATTGATATGGTCCAAAAAATTACAAATAAAAGTCTTTCTATTAAATATAATGATAAACATAGAAAAGGAGACCATATTTGGTGGATAAGTGATATTTCAAAGTTTAAAAAACATTACCCAAAGTGGAATTTTAAATACACTCTTGAAAAAACAATACTAGAAATTTTTTCTGAAATGACTAATAGATAGAAAGACCCAATTCCCGTTTTTATAAAAGTTTTTATGGAAAAAAATAAAATTCAAAACCAACTAATTTCAGGATTACTTCGATTTGAATTACCTAGTAATCAAACCCTAATTGAAAATATTTCAAAACAATTATCAGAAAGGTTAATAAAAAATTTAGAAACTAAGATAATACTTGCACCCTATTTACATAAATATCGCTCAAAAAAACTACTTGATTTAATTAGCAGATTAGCCAAAAAGGACATTAGTGAAAATGAATATGAAGTCGTTTCTAGCATTATTCTTATTTTAGAAAGTCGATACAGGAAGTATAAAATAATTGCTAAAAATTGCTCTAAAACACTTTCGCCTGAATTAATGGATAGTATTCTCTACCCCTGTGATAGAATAACAGGTGTTAAAGGGACAAATGCATTTACAATAGTTAATTGGAAACAATTAAATATCGAGATTAATGATGTCAATCCTGAAGAATTAGTTTTTAAAAAAATTATAAATGGCATACCTAGCAATCATAAAGTTTTTTCTCAAAATCTTAGCTACCTACACCTAGGCATGACTACAAGATCCATAATTAAAATATTTGGTTCACTTGATGTAGATCAATCTTACAATCACCCTTTTAAAAAAAAAGATCAGGTTTTTAGATTGAATAAAGCACTTAAAACCTTATTTAAAATACCGACTCTTTCTAATCCCTTTTTTTGGAAAAAAAATCAATTGCATACTGAAATCACTGTTACAGCTTTTGATAAATATCTGAATCCAGTTCTACCGTATTAAATGTATTTAAATATGTTTTTTAACTTCCAAAAATATAAATTATTCCTTTAAATACTCTTTCCAAAACATATTAATTGTTTGAAAGTCCAATCAAATACGCCGGAAAGACACATAACCACTTCATATTTATAAATAGTAGAAAATATAAATTTAAAATGAACAAATGAAGAATCCCCATTTTTTATCTTCCTAACGATAAGGCTCACCAATTTTGTTTGTTAATTATTTCTGAAATAGTTTTAGTTTCATATATGTTCCCCTCCCAGAACTCAGGTTTATCATTAATTAATTCAGATCGAATTAATCTTGCATACTCTTCAGTAGTATGTGCTACCTTTTTCTTTTTGAAATAATAATATTTATCTCTTAACCAAATCCATTTCCTCCTGGAAAGGATATTTCTTTTACCCAAATGCCTTGCCACTAAGTTTTTATTTGAAATGTAAACATAGTTTTTTTGTTTTTTAATCAGCGCTGGAACTTTCATTTTTTGCTTAATTAAATGCTCATGAGCTTCATCAATATAGTTCTCAATCCATTTTATATAACCAATTTTATTTTGGCCAATTTTTGAGGGTGTTTTTTTAAAACTGCTAATTATATCATTCTTCACACCTATAGCATATAAAACAACTTCATGATCAAAAAGGTTATATCCGTGTTCCGCCGCATAGGATTCAATCTTATGCTTATAATTATTGGCGCAACTTTCTTTTTTAATATTTTTAATTTTTGAAATAACTTTGATCTCTATGTTCTAATAATTGTTAAAGAAGAATTCAATTTTTAAGATTTTCAATTATTTTAAAACTAAATCTTATCTATCCTTCACACCTTTTATTACTCCAATTCATATTTAAGGATTAATTCCATTTTCATTCAATATTTTTGTTGCAGCTTTTGAACGACTTCTACTTCTACAATGAACTATGATATTTCAGTCTCTAATTTTTTCTAAGGAACCTATGCTTTAATCAATTTCTTGAACGAGACCGCAGGGCACATTGGAAATTGATTTTTTTGTGTTCTTCAGAAGTCATCACATCTAAAAATAAATAGCCATTATTATCCAGCAATTTGAAAGTATCATTACATTTAATAAAGAGTAACTTATCACAGCCTAATATAAGTAACCAAAGATGAAGGAGTATATATCTATCTATGTTCACAAATTAATTCATTTATAATATTTATAAAGTATGATCACTTTGCCAAAAAAAAATCGAAAAGTTTTGATAATGACTCTGTTTTATTCTTTGATAAAATTACACTTTACAAAATGACATACTCTAAGTACAAAATTAAAACTATTCTGTATTAGCAGCTTTTCAATATTAATAATAACATAATAATACAGTTCATTCTGTTTTACAAACGCACTTAATCTCAATATTTAAAGATAAAAATTTCATATTGTTTTTTTAAAAACATTCATTGGGTTTTCTCAAATTTGAATAATAATCAATTTGCATGATGAGTGCTGAGAATCTGATGGAATATTTTGAAATATTATAAATTTTGGTTTGGAGAAAAAACTGACCATCGTTCTAACGCAAATTTTCAATATATTCAATATACCTCTGTTTGTTTACTATAACCTTATTCCAAGTATCATTTAGAATCAGACGAATCTTTTTGTCAATAATTGCTTGAATTTGCAATCTATAAAGGTAGTAAGCGTAATAATCTGTTCTGGAAAAAGAGTTTAATTTGTTTTGAAAAAAAGTAATTGGATTTATGATGTTGAATTTCTTAATAAATATATTTTTTTCTTCATTTGCTTTTTCAATCTTCAATGCTACATCTTTATTCAATAGATTGACTAAACCCGAAACACTCCTATTTATTATGCTATTGTTTAGTGTTGTATCAGAAGCATATTTAGTTTCTCTAAGTAAGGGAAATTCTTTTAAAAGATTTATTTTTAGAGTATCAATAGATAAATCAAATATTTCATTACTTTTTACTCTACTAACATCTAAATAATCAGTCATATAGTTAGTAGGATACCTAACTGATGAAATTTGGTGAACTGAACCAGGAATTACTATACAAAATGCTAACCACATTGATATCATCTTCATTGCATTATCAGAACTGTCTTTTCCATAATAATTGATTATGAAAAAAGGAAGAAACCACAACAATATATATAAAATTATATGAAGAAGAAGGTTATTAAAACTATCCGACTCATTTTTTATGGCTTCAGAAAATATTCCATAATACAATACAAGAATAAAAACTGATGAAGTGACTAAAACTAAATAAAATAAAAAACGGGTCATTAACCACTTACTTTTTGATATACGTTGCAAATAGATTAAGTT
>MDTA01102948.1_pt1 | contig 15433 bp, 13 predicted proteins | sample 811151 | NCBI WGS metagenome assembly MDTA01 (sample SAMN05326648, study PRJNA326480) | marine metagenome | isolation source: seawater | place: Indian Ocean: South | collected 2010 | reverse complement strand
AGTAATCTGCATCACTTTCAAATGAAGCGAAGATGTAAAAATAGTGTTTTTATTAAAAAGATTAATCTTAAAGATTTTAAATTAACATTTAGAAGCAAATATAGAGCAGCGGATATAGAGCCGAAAAAAAATTCAATAGTACCAGGTGGATTATTTGAAATTTCAAAAAGTGATGAAAGAAAGCTTGATGTTTATGAAGATTATCCAAGATTATATAAAAAATATTATTTTTTCTACTACGGTAATAAAGTAATGACTTATACAATGGTTAAAAAATCTGCATTTAAATTTCCCACCGAAAGATATCTTAATATTGTAAAACGCGGATACCTTGATTGCAAACTTGATAAGTCCTACCTTTTGAAGGCTTTACGAGGTTAACTTGAATTTGTTAGAGCAAATTATTCATTGGTTATTTCTTGATTTGAGATAAATCCTTCTGTCTAAAAATTTGTGTAAGTGCAAAATTCTTAGTATGCTCCCAAAAGAATATGACAGATTTGCTAAATTAATTATAATTAAAACAATTAATAATTCACTAAATTTTTTTATATATGTTGAAATATTTATTATTATAGAGATTTGGACAAAAAAAATAAAAAAAGTTGTAAAATAGATTTTAGTTTTTAACTCAATATCGGAAACCATCAAATACCCAACAATTATTACAACTAATAAAGGTAGAATAGGTTGAAAAGAACTAATTTTATTTCCAAAATTCGTAATATTAAAAAGATCTAATCCAAAGACAAGTCTTTGCATAAGAAATTTAGATAGGGATCTTTCTTTGTGATAGATAAAAAGTTTTGGAGAGTAAAAAACCTTAATTGATTTGTCATTTTTTTGCAGTCTTTCTTGAAATTCCTTGTCTTCCCCAACATAAATATTTTCATTCATTCCCTTGTTTTCAATAAATAGTTTACGATACATAATTAGATTACAAGACTCTAGCCAATCACAGTATCTACTTGAAGTTTTGAATTTTCTAAAATTTAGATATCCTGTTACAAAAAAAGATCTTTTGGCTTTATAGCATAATAATTCATTATATTTTTGATTTGGAAATGGGATATTTGGTCCACCAATTATTTCTTTCTTTTTAAGGTAAATTATATCAATGGCATTCCTTATCCAATTTTTATGGCAGAAAGTATCACTATCAATAAATCCAATTAAATCAGATTTAAATTTTTTTACTCCAAGATTTCTTTTATAGGACATATTTTTTTTACCAACGGTCAAGACATTTAATTTATACTTTAGTTTAGGCAGTTTATTTTTATTTTTATAATCTAAAACAATAGTGACAAAAAAGTTCTTATGGGTTTGCTGATTCATCTTCTCTAAGCAGTGGATAAGTTCAGCACTAATTGTTATTGAAGGTATAACAATATTAATTTTTAAATTTTTCATATTACTTAAAAAATTAATCTAAATTAAAAGCAGATGAAATAAGTTTTGGTTGATATCTCCAATTACCAAGAATATTATAAGTTAAAGCACATTCATAAGTACAGTTACATTTTGAATCTATAATATCTTTTTTTACCTCTTTTGTTTTTGTATTATTCCAAATTTTCATGAAATTCATGTCATTATCTCTTAAACTACCTAGTAACTTTTCTTCTAAAATCTCACATGGAAAAACTTTTCCATTAGAAGTAATTATTCCAAATAAACTTCCAGCGTGACATGGACTTATATATTTTGGTTTTAAATACATTTTTTTTATCATTTCCCAAGACAAAATATCTTTAGTTTTGTGCATTCTTCCTTGAATTGATTTTGAGTTGTAGTTTTTAATTTCATTTTTTGAAATTTTATTTTTTATTTCATTTGTTAACCAATCATAAGCATCGTAGATTTTTTTCTTTTTTTCAAAAGGTGTTTTATAAACTCCTTCATCTCTTACTATTGTACATTTTATAGAATCAATTTTACAATCATAATATAAGTAATTAAAAATTTTTTTAATATTATCGCAATTTTCATGAGTTACAGTTATGCTAACCACAGGATTAATATTTTGACCCATAGCCTTTAATAACCTGTATGACTCAATGCAATTATCAAATAAATTTTTAATTTTTCTAACTTTGTTATGTTCTTCTGGAAAATCATCAATTGAAATTTGGAAAGTTAATTCGATGTCTTTTCTAAATTCAGAAACCTTTTCAGCAAAATTTTTAATTCTATCTGGTAGACTAGCATTAGTTGTGACGTAAATAGATTGTATTGTGGTATTTGTTAAATATTTTTTTGCAATTTCTACTAAATCTTTTCTAGCAAAAGGTTCTCCACCCGTAATATTTACGTTAAGCAAAGAGGAGCCTAAATTTTTGGTCAATTTATCAATTTCATCAATAGTCAATTCGCCTGCAAAAGTTTTTGGATCATCAAAATCAATAAAGCAAAAAGAGCATCTTGCATTACATCTATTTGTAACAAAATGAACAACACTTATTGGCTCTTGCTTAGTCAGCAAAAGATTTGTTAGAACATGTGCACTATTACTTCTTTTAAATAGCATTATTTTTTCTCAATTTTATTATAATTAAATAAATATATTTTTAGAGTTTTTTAAGGCAAATGGAAGCTTTCTCATACCTTTTATTGAAATAAAAAAAATATATAATAAGTATTTTACATAATTTTAATGAATAAAAAAATCTATTCCATAGAAGAGGCTAAAAACCTTAATATAAATGAGGTGCATAGACTTTATAAGGATTTTATAAATCCTAATCAGACTGAAATTTTTTCATCACTGCCATATGGACGTGATACTTTTGAGAGTGCTGAGGGAGTTCATATGTATACCGATGATAATAAAAAAATTTTAGATTTTACTGGAGGGCAAGGGGTTCTGGGGTTAGGACATAACCATCCCAGAATAATTAATGCGAGAATTAATTTTCAAAAAGAGAATAAAATTGAGGTACATAAAATAATTTTTTCCAAATACATGGCCGCACTATCTGCAAGTTTAGCTTCTCTGTTACCCGAAAAATTAAATAAGTCTTTTTTTTTAAACTCCGGAGCAGAAGCGGTTGAGGCAGCAATAAAAGTAAATTATAGATCTTTTAAAGGAGAAAAAAAATATATTCTTTTTTCTGATAAGGCCTATCATGGCAAGTTAATAGGCACAGGATCAATTTCTGGTGCATATAAAAATAATACATTCCCGCAAATGGAAAATTGTAAATCTTTTAGGTTTAATGATCCTGACAATTTAGAAATGAGAATAATAGAATGTGAAAAAAAAGGAGGAGTATATGCAGTTATAATTGAACCTTATAGTGCAAGTATGCTCGAAGCATGTTCAGAAAAATTTATTTCAAAATTAAATGAGTTAAAGAAAAAATATAACTTTAATATTATTTGTGATGAAGTTTTTTCTGGTTTTTTTAAATCTAGTGAGATGTTTTATTTTCAAAATTTTAGTAATTTCGAGCCAGATACAATATGTCTTTCAAAAGTTTTTGGAGGAGGAAAATCATCTATATCGGCATTAGTTGTTAATGAAAATGTTTATAAAAAAGCATATGGTAAACTAAATGATACTTTTTTACATACTACTACTTTTAATGGTTTTGCAGAGGAAAGTGTTACAGCACTCGAAGTATTAAATATTTTTTCAGAGGAAAAATTCAAAGATCAGGTAAAAGAATTATCTGAAACTTTAAAATCTAAATTAAATAATTTGAAATCAAAACATGAAGATAAAGTTGAAGCGATTAAAGGAAATGGTATTTTAAATGGTATTATTTTTAAATCTTATTTGTCAAATTTGGGAAACTTAGTAGAAAAATTTCCTATGTCTATTATTAATAATAAAAGTTTTTTTCTAAAAAAACTTACAGCAACTGCAGTTTCAAGTGAATTGTATCAAAAGTATAATATTTTAACTCAAATAAATGATTCTAGTAATTCCAATCATTTATCTGTGTCTCCAGCTTTGATAATGGACAAAAAGAATATTGATTATTTTTTTGAAAGTTTAGATAAAGTTTTATCAAGCGGTGTAAATATAAAATCTTTTGAAATTATCTTAGATTTTGTTAAATCAAAAATTTAACTTAAATGTATCCAAGTTTAGATTATAAGATTAGAAATATTAGTTCATGGAACAGATCCTTCTCAACAAAAGCAAAGGTTTTATACCCAAAAAATTTAGCTGATTTAAAAAATATTTTTAAGGATTTAAAAAAAAATAATCATAATTTTATAATAAAAACTGGTGATTGTTCTTATGATGATAAATCAATACCAGATCAATATGAAACATTTGCAATATCTTTAAAGAATTTTAACAAGATCATTTCACTTAATAAAAAAAAAGGTAATGTATCAATACAAACAGGAGCTTTATTCCCTGAGATTATCAGGCAATTAAAAGATAAAGGCTGTACTCTATATTCTGTACCAGGGGGATCTCATATATCAATTGGTGGAGCTATAGCAGCAAACGTAATAGGAAAAGATTCTTCAAAAAGCTTCTCTTGTTTTGGAGACTCTATTGAGAGTATAGATATATTAAATTATGATGGTTCAATTAAAAGATTGAAGAAATCATCAAAAGATTTTCTTAATCATATTGGGTCGTTTGGACTATATGGCACAATTATAAGTGCCAAACTTAAGATAAAAAAAATTAAATCTCAAAATTTGAATTTTTCATCAAGAATTTTAACAAACTTAAATGAAGTTGAGGAGGAACTTGGGAAAAAAAATGCTGACTATAAGTATATTCAGATTGACCCTTTTTTTAGAAAAGACAATTTCGCAATTATTTTAAAAGGAGTAATTAGTAATAATAAAAGTGATGTTTATGAATATAAAAACTTAAACTCTAATATTTTTGAAAAATATTTTTTTTATTTTATTTCTTTTTTTATAAACAGTTTCTTTTTAAAACTAATTTATAGAATTTATTTTCGAACATATGATAAAAAGAACACTTTAATGGATATTAGTAACTTTCATTATCCATCAAAATATATTCATTTGGTACCTTTGTTATGTAGAAAAGGAATCGTTGACTATGAAATTCTAATCAAAAATGAATATTATAGCTCAATGAGTAAAGTAATTAATTTTTTAAGAGAAGAGGGAATGTATCCAATTTATATGATAACAAAAAAACTTTACAAATCGAAAAAAAAATTTTCTTATCAATTTTCAGATAATGGATACTCTGTAGCTATGGCATTTGATGTAAATAATTTTTCAAAAGAGTCATTCAAGAATTTAGAAAAATTATTTTCAAAATCTAATTTTAAACTCAATCAGTGTAAAAACAGTAATTATTTACCTACTCATTATGATAAAAAAAATTTTTTATTTAAATCTTTATTTAAAAAAAGAATAATTGAAAAAAATTTTTTGAAGAGAGATTGATTAATTTTTCTTACTAGCTTATTTACGAATAAATAAATGGTAGATATCAAATTTATAGTATTCATCAAATTGATTATTATTAATATATAGTTTTGCAAATTCTTGATCGCGGGTTATCAAAGCTTTTATGTCACAATATTTATTTTTTTCTCCCTTTAAAACCTTTTTTGGATAATAATCTTCATTAAAAGGATGTTTAATAAACCAACCGCCCCAATTACATAATCTATAAATTTTTCCATTAAGTTTGTTAGTGTAAAAATCATAATCATCTGAGAAAATATTAAAGTATCTTAAATTTTTTTTATTTAATATTGGGACGATGTTTTCATTTATATCTAAATTAATCCTATACTTTTCATTTATATATTTATAGTGATAATTGGAGAGATAGATCAAATGACCAATTAAAAAAATAAAGGTTAGTGTGTTTATTATTTTAGATTTGGTGATTTCTTTTAGGCTTAATAAAACAACTATAAAACAAATGAATAAAGCTGGATAATATCCTGCATGATATCCAGGTAAGATTAGAAGCAAATAGATTAAAAAAATTGATAATGAAAATAATACAATTCTTTTTTTTGATATAAAATAAGAAAGTAAAAAACAAAAAATAAATGGATAAACAATTCTTAAAGCACCTTTTATATGATTGAAAGTAATTGAGATAATATGTTCAATTTTTTCATTAACTAAACTGAAATTTTGATAATGATCCGATTGGTAAATAGATTTTAAATCCCTCCAATCACCCAATTTGTCACCATGTAAATAGTAATATAATTTTCCGGTAGTTAGTGATTGAGAAAAAGCGTCTATATAAAATAAATGAATGTAAGATAACAATAAAGGTGTTATTAAAGTTATAGTAATAACAAAATACTTAGTTAAATTTGTTAAAATCTTTTTGTCATTAGAAAAAGTTTCATAGTATAAAAATAACAGAAAAAGAAAAAAAAGAATTATTATCCCCTGATGCCTAAATAGTATTGATAGGCTCATTAAGATACATCCAATAAAATAAATATAAAAATTTTTTTTTAGGTAATATCCAATAACAAAAAGAAGAATCCCGTTATACAAAAGTAATATAAAAATACTATCTGAGTGAATAAATCCAATAGTTAAAATAATTATAAAATGAAAAGTTAAAAAATAAAGATAAAGAAAAAGTTCTTCAGTTTTATTAAATTTACTTCTTATTAAATCAGTGACACGATAAACAAAATAACTACTTTGGATTCCTAAATAGACAATTATTAAAGATAAAATTGTTAAAGAATTTGTGAATATTAATGTATAATAGGTAAATCCTGGAGGATAATAATCATTCACGAATTTTAATTTTCCATCAATAGAGCTTACTTTGAATATATGCAAAATATCGTTTGTTTCTGGATAACCCTTAACCAATAAAATAGAACCATAAAAAATTAAATTTATTGAAATAAAAGTTAAGATAAATAACTTCTTTAAATTAATTCTATTTAAAAATTTCATTAAATAATTTTATATTTTAATTCTCACATTCATGTAATAAATACACTATTTATAAATTAGAATAACTGCAATATTATAAACATTATACAATGCAAAAAAAAGTTTGTCCTATTTGTGAGTCTGATAAAAATTCGAAACTAGTATATAATAAGAAATTACCAACAGATCTTGTAAATCCTAATTTTGCAGGCAGAAAAGATCCTGATGGTTACCACTATCAAATGATAAGATGTGAAAATTGTACTTTACTTTATGCCTCAGAAATATATGAAGAGGAATATTCTAATCAATTGTACAATGAAAGTTCATTTGATTACTCATCAGAGTTAAAAGGACTTACAAAATCTTATTCTAAAACATTAGAAGAGGGAATAAAATTATTAAAAAATTCAAGAGAAAATTTTTTGGAAATCGGGTGTGGCAATGGTTTTATGTTGCAGGAAGCATTAAATTTGGGTTTTAAAAATGTAAAAGGAATTGAACCTTCTAAAGAGGCTATATCTTTCGCAGATCATAAAATAAGAAAATTTATTGAGCATGGAATCTTTAATGAAAAGCAAATAGAAAAAAACAAGTATGATTTAGTTTTCATTGCAATGATAATTGAGCATGTAGTTGATTCTAATAAGTTTTTGGAAAATATTTATAATATCTTAAAACCAGGGGGAATTGTAATATGCATTTGTCATAATGAGAGACATTTTTTAGCAAAAATTTTAAAAGAAAAGCATCCTATTATAAATGACGAGCACGTTGCAGTATTTAATGAAAAAGCTTTAAATCTTATATTTAAAAAGAATAAATTTTTAGATATTCAAGTTAATAATCTAAAAAATTATTATTCCTTAAGATATTGGTTAAAAATGACTCCATTGCCACCTATTATTAAAAATGCACTGAATAAAACATTAATGTTTTTTTTAAAAGACGTTATATTAGGTTTTAAAGCTGGTAATCAGTATTTAATAGCAAAAAAAGATAAGTGAAAATTAAAAAATTTTTAAATCTTAATTATTCAAATTATAAAGAAAGTAATTGTTTTATTTATTTCCCAAAAAACACGAAAGATATATTAAAAATTATAGATTATGCAAAAAAATATAGAAAAAAAATTTTACCTATTGGTTCAGGTCTAAGTTGGTATGATACTATATTTAATACCGGCAATATAATTATAGATTTAAGCAATTATAAAAAAAAATTTTTTTTTAATAAAAAAAAGGGAGAGCTTATTATTTCAAGCCAATTTAAGATAAAAGATATAATATCTAGATTAAATAATTTTGGATGGTCTTTATACTCAATCCCAGGCGGTGGAGAAGTGACAATTGGTGGATGTATTGGAAACGATGTTCATGGAAAAGATAGTTTTAAATATGGGAATTTTTCTCAGAGCATAATTGAGTTAGAATTAGTTTTACCAAACAAAAAAGTTATCAAATGTTCAGAAAAAAAAAATAATAAGATTTTTAGATCTGTATGTGGTGGCTTAGGCCTTATAGGTATTGTAACAGAGGTAAAATTAAAGTTAAAACCTATAGCTAAGCTTTATCATTCTATTACAATTCCCTGCAATAATTACAAGGAGCTCGTTCAAAACCTATATCAGGATATTTCAAAATATGATTATATTAATGGCTGGATAGATATATACGGGAAAGATAAAAGTCTTGGAAAAAGCGTGATTTTTAAATCTAAAAAGATTATTAAAAAAAATTTAAAAAGTAACAACATAAATACTTCTAATTTTTTAAATGTAATACAAAAATATATTTTTAGTTTATTTGTTAAAAATAATCTTACAAAATATATAAATTATTTTATTTTTTTAGTTTTTAAATCAAAAAAAGAAAATATAAATACTTATAAAGATATTTCATTTCCTCTTTCTTCTTATGGTGTTGATATAAGGGAAATTATAAATCCATATTCTTTTTTTGAAATACAGATTCTAATTAAAAAAAAAAATATGAAAAATGATTTAAAAAATTTTATTTTGTATTGCCAAAAATTAGATTTAATGGGGTTTGTGATAGGGATCAAAATGCATAAAAAAAATAATAATTATATTTCGTTTTCAGATAATGGAATTAGTATGAATATTAATCAAATTTTTAATGCTAATAGCGATTATTCAAAAGAGCTTGAGAAGATCAAAAAATTGCACGATTATGTTATAAAAAAAAATCATAAAATTTATATTTGTAAAGATGTGTTATTGGATAAAGTTAAGATTAGAAAAAATTACAAAAGATATAATGATTTCTTAAATATTAAAAAAAAATATGATAAAAATGATTTATTTTATTCAGATTTTTTGAAAAGAGTTTCCTAAATATTCTTTTTATTTTAAATTCGGAAAAGTTTTGATTAAAAATGCACCAAATGTTTTTTTCTGACAAAATATATTAATTTTTTTTTTATATAAATTTTTAATAACAATTTTTGCAATTTTAGAGGCATTTTCTCCAGTCATATTTACTTTATGTCCAATATATTTATTTTTTTTTGTGAAATTCGTTTTAGTTGGACCTGGAAAAATATTTTTGGAATAAATATTATATCTAGTTAATTCTTTATGGATAGACTCTATTAGTATTTGCATACACGATTTACTTACCGAGTAACTCGCTGAATTTCTCAAACCAACAATACCGGCCCCAGACGCAATATTAACTATATGACCATATTTATTTTTTTTCATATAAGGTAAAAAAGATTTTATAATTAATAAGTGTGAGTAAAAATTTACCTCCATATCATCTCTAAAATCATTAATGTTTATTTCGGTAATATTTCCAAATACACCTTGAGCAGCATTACAGATAATAATATCAATCCTTTTTTTGGATTGATTCACAATTTTTTTAATTTTTCCTTTTAGATGTTTATGATTAGATAGATCTACATTATAAGTTTTCACATTTTTACTTCTAATTTTTGACTTTCTGTTTAATAAGAAAAAAAAATTATTTTTATCTTTTTTGAGCTCATTAAAAATTTCTTTACCCAGACCTGATGTTACCCCTGTTATTAATATATTCATAAATTTTTTGATTTAACTAATAGTTTTAATTTCATAGCTATTTTTTTTAAAATATTATATTTAATGTATTATAAACAATTTAAAGTAATTACTTTGAAATATCCAATTCTTATAACTGGTGCTGCAGGATTTGTGGGTGCAAATTTAGTACGTTATTTTACATCTCAAGGGGTTAAGGTTCACATTTTAATAAAAAAAAATTCAAATTTATGGAGACTTAAAGACATAATAGATAAAACTAATGTTCATTATTGTGACTTAAATAATAGATCAAATGTGAAAAAAATTATTAGAAAAATCAAACCAAAAACTATTTTTCATTTAGCAACCCATGGTGCCTATTCTGATCAAAATAATTTAGATGAAATTAAAAAGTCTATCTTTGATTCGACATTTTATCTTTTAAATGAATGTAAAAAATATAAGTTTAATATATTTATTAACACTGGTTCTAGCTCAGAGTATGGTTTTAAAAAAAAAAAGATGAGAGAGAGCGATGTTCTTGTGCCAAATAGTTATTACTCAGCCTTTAAAAGTTCTACTACATTATATTGTCAATTTGAAAGTATAAATTCAAATATTCAAATAGTTACAATAAGACCTTTTCATGTATATGGACCATTTGAAAGATCAAGTAGATTAATACCAGTTTTGATAAAAAGGATGATTATGAATAAAAGCATAAAACTCGTTTCTCCAAAAATTTCTAGGGATTTAATTTATATCGATGATTTAATTAGATTTTACATAAAAATTGCTAGTAAAAAAAATTTAATTGGTGAAATATTTAATTTAGGAAGTGGAAAAAGATATACAATAAAAAATATTTATAATTCATTAAAAAAAATAACAGGTTATAGAAAAAAAAATAAGTGGAACACTATGAAAAATAGAACTTGGGATCAAACTGTATGGTATGCCGATATGTCATATGTTAAAAAAAGAATAAATTGGAAGCCCCAAATTAATTTAGTTAATGGGTTAGCTAAAACTGTAAACTGGTATAAAGATTTTTTTAATGAAAAATAGAAATAAATTAGTAGATAAGATTAATTCAATATCTTTAGAACTTAAGAAAAAGATCTTAGACATTTCATTTAAAAAAAAAGCTCACCATATTGGCTCATGTTTATCATGTATAGATTTATTATGTGTTTTGTATTTTGGTTTTATGAAAATCAATAGAAAAAATGTAGAACAAAATGATAGATTTATAATGAGTAAAGGACATGCAGCTCTTTCATATTATTTAGTTTTGATGAAACACAAATTTTTTTCGGAAAAATTTCTTTTTAAAGAATATTTAACTGATGATGGAAAATTAGGTGGCCATCCTGACAGAAACAAAAATTTAGGCATTGATTTTTCATCAGGATCTTTGGGGAATGGAATTTCAGTAGCTGCAGGGATGGCTTATGCATATAAAGCTGATAAAAAAAAAAATAAAGTATTTGCTTTAATTGGTGACGGAGAGTGTAATGAGGGAATTGTTTGGGAAGCTGCATTATTTGCTGCCCATCATAATTTAGATAATTTATTTGTTGTTGTAGATTATAACAAATTACAGGGCTTTGGTTCTACTAAAGAGATTTTAGATTTAGAACCACTTAAATCTAAATTTAAAAGTTTTAATTGGAATGTTATTCAAATTAATGGCCATGATACTTCTAAAATACTCAAATCTTTAAATATTCTTAGCACTAAGAAAAAAAAACCAAATTTACTTATAGCCAATACAATTAAAGGCAAAGGTGTAAAATTTATGGAAAATAAATTTGAGTCTCATTATGAGGTTTTAAATAAGAAAAAATATTACCAATCGATAAAAAATTTAAGTTAATATTCTATGCGATTTGTTTTTGTAAATGAATTAATAAATTATTCTAAAAAGAATAAAAATATATATCTAATTACTTCTGATTTAGGTTACAGAGCTTTTGAAAAATTTGCAAAGTTATTCCCTAAACGTTTCATTAATGTTGGTGTTTCTGAAAATAATATGATTGGTATCGCAGCCGGTATGGCAGCTAATGGAAAAAAAATTTTTGTTTATTCTATTTTACCTTTCGTAGTTTTTAGATCGTTAGAACAAATAAGAAACAATATTGCTCATAATAACTTAGATGTGAATATTATTGGGGCTGGTGGTGGATTTAGTTATAACGTTCAAGGAATTTCACATAATACATCTGAAGATATGTCGGTTTTAAGATCAATACCAAATTTATCTATTCATAATCCTGGAACAAGAATTGAGGCAGAATTTATTCTAAAATCAATGTTTAGAAATAATAAGCCAAGTTTTGCAAGATTAGGAAAAGCTCCTGAGATAGATTTTTATAAAAAGAAAATTAATAATATGGATGAATTAGTTTTGACTAAAGGAAAAAATTTGACAATATTTACCACTGGCAACATTTTAGAAAATGCTTACAAAGCAGTTAAAGACCTTGAGAGAGATAAAGGTTTAAAAATTAGATTAATAAGTATTCCAACTTTAAAACCAATAAATGAAAGGTTTATTGTAAGAAATATAAGTTCATCACGAGTATTATCAATAGAGGAAAATATAAATGTTGGAGGTCTTGGATCAATAATAGCAAATACTTTATTTAAACTTAAGTATAATAAAAAAATTCATTTTAAATCTCTCTCATTAGAGGATATTATTCATAATAAGATTGGATCACAAAATTATCTAAGAAAGATAAATAAACTGAATATTGAAAATATAAAAAAAGTAATAATCAAATTTTTACATGAAAAATATTAAAGAATTTACATTATCAGCTGTTATAGCATGTTACAAAGATGGTGAAGCAATACCATTAATGCATAAAAGATTGACCGATGTATTTACAAAAATTGGATGTAAATATGAAATAATTTTTGTAAATGATGGAAGCCCAGATAATTCTGAAGAAATTTTGGAGAAAATTTGCTTGATGGACAAAAATACTACTGCAATATTTCATTCAAGGAACTTTAATTCTCAAAATGCTTTTACATCAGGAATGAAACAATCAATAGGTGATGCAGTAATTTTATTAGATGGTGATCTTCAAGATCCTCCTGAACTAATAGAGGAATTTTCTAAAAAATGGATTGACGGATATGATGTTGTTTATGGTTCTAGAGTAGATCGAGAAGCATCAGTGTTTATGAATTTTGCATATAAAACTTTCTATAGATTATTTAATAAATTTTCATATTTAGAAATACCGTTAGATGCTGGTGATTTTTCTTTAATGGATAGGAGAGTAGTCGATGCAATAAATAATACATCCGAAACAGATCGTTTTATAAGAGGATTAAGAGCCTGGGTTGGTTTTAAACAAATAGGTGTTCCTTACAAACGTGCTGAAAGACAATTTGGGAAATCTACAAATAATTTTTTCAAAAATTTAAACTGGGCCAAGAAAGGGATTTTTTCTTTTTCATATTTTCCACTAGAATTTTTATCCTTATTTTCCTATTTCATCGTTTTTCTCTCAGCAATAGCTTTAGTAGTCTATGTTGTGTTTTATTTTATGTATCCAGGATCTCCAAAAGGAATTACAACTTTAATAGTTCTTATATTATTTATTGGTGGTATTCAGCTTTTGTCTATAAGTATTATATCGGAGTATATTGGAAAAATACTTGAAGAAACTAAAAAAAGGCCTTTGTATATTATAAAAAAAATTTTAAATGATAAAAATAAAAAGGATTAAAATTTTACTTATTACTTAACCAAATTGTTTCAAATGGTTTAAGTATTAAATATTTATTTTTTATCTCAATTTTAGACCCAATAAGATTATTCCAACTGTGATAAGTTTTATTTAGTTGTGCTTTCTGAATTTTTGAGGATAAATTTGTAATACATAGTATTGATTGTTTCTTATCTATGCTTATCCTTTTAAATCCATAAATCTTTGGTCCAAAATTTAAATTCAATCTTGAAGCATTTGGGTGGAAAGCTTTTTGATTTCTTCTAATATTTAGTAATTTAGTAATATTTTTATAAACAATACTTTGTTTAGTTTTATTATTTTTTAGTTTCTTGGTAATATTATTTAATTTCCACCTATATCTATTAACATCTCTATTATTACCAGTTATTATAAATTTAGCTTCGTCATTGGCTGTACCAAATATAGAATTGAAATATATGGCTGGAATTCCCTCAAAAGAAACCATGATAGCATGTGCAGAAATATATCTTTCTAAATAAAATTTACCTGCTTGATCAAAGTCAGATTTTTTTAAAGCATCAAAAACTGTAATATTTGCCTCATATACTTTTTTAATTTTATTTTGCACTTTTCTATAAGAAAATTTTGAACCATTCTTTTTTAATCTTTTTAAAAAATTATTTAATGTATTTTTATTTAACAATCCCTCTGTAGGTCTCATTCCAATTCCGTCATGGGATGCTATAAAATTTAAATAGCTATTCCCATTTTTTGTATTTGGAAGATTTTTACTCCATCTATTTAGATATGAACTATTTTCAAAAAGAAAGGCGTGAATTAGTAATGGTGGTAAAGAAAAGTTATAAATCCAATTCGCTTCGTCATTTTTACCAAAATAACTTAAATTTTCTTTTTCAGGTAAATTTGTCTCCGTAATTATTGTAGTTTGTATATTTAGAAGATTAATTATAGTTCTTAAAAGTTTAACAATTTCATGAGTTTGTTTTAGATTAATACACTTAGATTTATTTTCCTTCCAAAGATATGCTATAGCATCCAATCTAAAAATGGTTATACCATTATTTATTAAGTGTATCATAATTTTAATAAATTGAATTAATACAGATGGATTCTTAAAATTAAGATCAATTTGATCCGAACTAAATGTTCTCCAAAGATAATCAGACTTATTAAAAATTGTTATTTTTTTAAGTAATTTATGATCCCTAGGTCTAACTACTTTAGAAATATTAAAATTCGGATTTACTGTTAAAAAATAATCTTTTCCAGGTTCTTTTTTTTTAAGAAAATTTTTAAACCACAAACCTCTAGCTGATGCATGATTGATCACCAAGTCAGCCATAACATCGTTTAATTTTGAGATATTTTTAATGTCTAACCAATTACCAAGTTTATTTTCAACTTTGTAATGATCTTTTACAGCAAAACCACTATCACTACTTGAAGGATAAAACGGTAAAAAATGAATAGTATTAAAATAATTTTTTAATTTTTTTTGGAAAAAATTTTGAAAGATTTTAATCGATTTTTTTTTTCCAGAATATACACTGTCACCATAACAAATTACTAAAGTAGTTTTTTCAGAGACGATTTTTTTCTTTTTAGGATTTTTTTTATTAAAATGTTTTATTATCTTAATTATCTCATTCTCAAAATAATCAATATCTTCTTTTGATAGTAATATTTTATAAATATTATCTAATTGAGATCTTATAGTTCTCTGATCTTTTTGAGTTAACATTAATAATATTTTTTATTATCATCATTAACTACTTTTTCAAGTCTT
>MDTA01195409.1_pt1 | contig 15435 bp, 16 predicted proteins | sample 811151 | NCBI WGS metagenome assembly MDTA01 (sample SAMN05326648, study PRJNA326480) | marine metagenome | isolation source: seawater | place: Indian Ocean: South | collected 2010 | reverse complement strand
GATGAACAATTGCTTAATCGATCTTGGGGTCCTGGTAACAGTCCAAAAACAGCTGTATTTGAATTCCTAGATAATAACAAAGACTTTGAAATTGATAAATCAATTCAAAATAAGATTTTGATTACAGTAGCTCCTGATGGTTTTTTAAAAAGAATTAATTAAGATTACAAAGTAATGCAAAAGTATCCATTAATCTCCTATGTTATTCCAACTAAGGATAGGCCAGAAATGGTTGATTATACTCTTTACAGTCTTAGCAAACAAACTAATGATAATTTTGAAGTTATTTTATCAGATAATTATGATATGGATTCATGTAAATATATTTTTGACAAATACAATAATAGAAATTTTAAATATTATAATCCCGGATCAAATCTTTCAATGTGTGATCATTGGGAATTTGCTATTAGTAAAGCAAATGGTAGTTATATATCATTAATATCAGATAAATATATGGTATACTCCTTTGCAACAGAACAGATGGCTAATATTATCAATTTACATTCTCCAGACATCATTAGTTGCTCAATAGATAGAACTTTTCCAATTGAAGATATTTCAAAGATAGGTTTTTACGGATTTGATAAGAAAAGAAATCCTGAATTTTATGATGCTAAGGATGAATTAAAAAGGATAAGGAACGATGTTTGGGGAAATTTTGATGATGGTTATTCAGGGTGGTTTAGGGGAAAAATATGTTATGGAGTGTATAAAAAGGAATTAGTGATGAAAATTATTAAAAGATATGGTCATATTTTCCCTCCATTTTCTCCAGATTATACTTCTCTTTGTTTGGGCCTATCTCTTGCAAATAAGTGTTATGATTTTTGCAAACCTTTAATGATGCTATGTTCAATAAAAGGCAATGGTGCTACTTTTGTTGAAAATTATGATTATTCATTAAAAGTGCTTGAATCAAATTATCCAAATTATAACCCTAAACTATTTCCAATACCCAACCTTGATTCTAGCGCTGCTAATTTAGTTGCTTTTGATATGTATGTTAATTGCAATAGAACAGAAAAATTTAATTATAAAGATATCGATCCAAAAATATTAAGCGATCATAGCTTAACCGAATTAAATATAAAAGCAGCTAGCATGTCAAAGAACCAATATGATGCTCAGCTGAAATATTTGATAAATTATGCACGAAAGCATGATGTTGATTTAGAATTTGAAAATAGAGAAGATTTAAATATTCATAAAAAAAATCCAATTAAAAGCAAACTTTTAAGAATTTATAATAGTATAGGATTTTTTAAAAAGTTTTGGCGTTTAACATCTAAGTTTTTTTCTATAAAAATAACTGGAGATCGATATTTCATTTATGATTTACTTGATGAGTTTCATTTAAAAGATTCTAACACAATTCAAAACTGGCGTTTATTTAAATTTAAAAAGTTGATAAAAATGAATATATATGGAAAATAAAAAAAATATTTGTATTCAAGGCTTAGGATTTGTTGGAGCAGCGATGGCAGTTGCAGTTGCCAGTTGTTTAGACAAAAAAAATCAACCGATCTTTAATGTTGTTGGAGTTGACCAATCAAATGATATGGGTTTAAAAAGAATTAATTCTATTAATTCTGGAAAGTTCCCTTTTAAGACTAACGATAATAAGCTTGTTAGTAAATTGACAGATAGCTTAAATCGTGGAAATTTAAAAGCAACGAATAATAAAAAAGTATATAAAAAAGCTGATATAGTTATAGTTAGTATAAATTGTGATTTAGTAAAAAACTATAATCGAGAAAAAATTGATATAGAAAATTTTAGCAATTCAGTAAAAGAAATTGCTGAAAATATATCAGAAAATACCCTAGTTATTATAGAATCGACTGTTCCTCCAGGTACTTGTGAAAAAATTATATATCCCTTATTTAAAAAAATATTTTCAAAAAGAAAACTTGATATAGATACTTTCTTTCTAGCTCATTCTTATGAACGTGTGATGCCTGGTAAAAACTATTTTGATTCTATAATCAATTTTTGGAGAGTTTATGCTGGAATAAATGATGAATCTTCAAAACGATGCGGTGAGTTTCTATCAAAGCTAATCAATACAAAAGATTTTCCTCTGACCAGACTTAGCAATACAACTTCATCGGAAACCGGTAAAGTTCTAGAAAACAGCTACAGGGCTGTAAACATAGCATTCATTGAAGAATGGGGAAGGTTTGCTGAAGATGTTGGAATAGATTTGTATGAAATAATTGATGCCATCAGAATGAGACCAACGCATAACAATATTAGACAGCCTGGGTTTGGTGTAGGAGGATACTGTCTTACCAAAGATCCTCTATTTGCAAAGGTAGCCGCTAAAGAAATCTTTAATTTAAATAATCATGATTTTTTATTTTCTTCAAACGCTGTTAAAACAAACGATGATATGCCTTTGGTAACATCTCAAAAAATAAAAGAACACTTTAATAAAAAAATAAGAAATAAAAATTTCTTACTGATGGGAATAACCTATAGAGAAGATGTAGGAGATACAAGATATTCCCCAAGCGAAACCTTTGTAAAAGCACTCTTAAGTGAAGGTTCAAGTGTAGATGTTTATGACCCCTTAGTTTCTTATTGGAGTGAGATGAATATGAATGTTTTAAAGAGTTTGCCTGATCCAAGTAATTATGATGGAATTATATTTTCAGTTAATCATGCAGAGTTTAAAGAAATTGATTTAGCTGATTGGATTAAAGAAGAAAAACTCCTCTTGTTTGATGCTAATAATGTTTTGTCAAAGGGACAGTTACAGCAAATTGCTAAATCAAAAATTAACTATAAATCAATCGGTAGAGGATAAGTGAAGAAAATATTAATAACTGGTGGAGCTGGCTTTATTGGTTATCATTTAGCTAAGAGGTTATTACGTGATAATTATCAAATCGATTTACTCGATAATTTTGATAGAGGCGTCAAAGATTCAAGCTTAATTGAGTTGTTAAAAAATAAAAACGTTAATTTTTTAAATATAAACTTGATGGATTCGAAAGCATATAAATCACTGCAGTCAGATTATGAATATATTTATCACCTTGCAGCTATCGTTGGCGTTCAGAATGTTATAAATTCCCCTTCATTAGTTCTTATTAATAATTTTTTACTTCTTAATAATGCTCTAACTATTTCAAAAAACCAAAACAACTTAAAAAGATTTATTTTTGCCTCAACGAGTGAAGTGTATGCAGGCACATTAAAATACTTTAAAATTAAATTTCCTACCCCTGAGGATACTCCTTTATCAGTGGGTGAATTGCAAGAAGAAAGAACAAGCTATATGCTTTCAAAAATTTATGGAGAAGCTTTATGTCTTCAATCTGGCATTCCCTCAACTATAATTAGACCTCATAATATTTATGGTCCAAGGATGGGTTTATCCCATGTAATTCCAGAATTAATGCAAAAAATTATTAATTCTAATAATAACGAACTGGATGTCTACTCTACTGATCATAAAAGAACTTTTTGTTTTATAAAAGATGCAGTTGAAATGATAAAACTACTTGCTGAATCTCCAAAATCAATTGGGGATCAATATAATGTTGGAAATGAAAATGAAGAAATAACAATGAATGATTTAGCAGCTTTATTAATGAATATTTTAAATAAAGATTTAAAAATAATTCCCAAACCATCAACTCAAGGATCTCCTAAAAGAAGAATTCCCAGCATGAAGAAGTTCAAAAAAATTATAAGCTATGAAAATCAATTTTCTATTAAGAAGGGAATTGCTGAAACGTATAGTTGGTATGATAAATATATTTTTTCAGGAAAAGAGTTATCTTCAAAGTGATTTGGTTAAAGTGATTTTTTTATGAATGAAATAATCTTAATTGGAGCTGGAGGGCATGCTAAGGCTTGCATTGATGTAATTGAATTTGAAAAAAAATACAAAATTGCAGGTTTGGTAGATAGTAATAAAACTGGTAAAGTTAATGGATACCAAATTTTAGGTAATGATGATGACTTAGAAAACCTAAGAAAAAAATATTCTAATGTTTTAATTACTTTTGGTCAAATAAAGTCAGCTGAAAATCGAATAAAAATGTTTTCTTTACTTAAAGAATTAAACTTCAATTTGCCCACAATCATTTCTCCAAAATCACATGTATCTAGATATTCAAAAATTAGCGAGGGTTCAATAATCATGCATCATGCTATAATAAATGCAGATGCTGAAATTGGAATGAATTGTATCATAAACAATAAAGCTCTTATTGAGCATGATGCAGTCGTAGGTGATTATTGTCATATTTCTACAGGATCAATTTTAAATGGAGATGTAAAGGTTGGCAAAAAGTGTTTTATTTGTAGTGGAGCTGTACTTATAAACTCTATATCTATAGGTGACAACTGTGTCATTGGAGCAGGTAAAACAATAAGAAAAAATTTAAAGACAAATAGCTTAGTGAAATGAAAAATACATTGATCATTGCTGAAGCTGGTGTTAATCACAATGGATCTATCGATATTGCAAAAGAGATGATCGATGTAGCAGCGCTTGCAGGCGCTGACTTCATAAAATTTCAATCATTTAAAGCAAAAAACTTATTAACAAAAAAATCTGAAAAAGCTATTTATCAAAAAAAGCACTCCAATATAAACGAAACACAATATCAAATGCTCAAAAATTTAGAATTAAAGAGTTCGGACCATATTGAATTAATAAAATATTGTGAAAAATCTAATATAAAATTTCTTTCATCGCCTTTTGATATTGAAAGCATAGAACTTCTTAATGATTTAAAAATCCCCATATTTAAAATACCATCAGGTGAAATAACAAATTATCCTTATTTAAACTATATAAGTAAGCTGGGAAAGCAAATTATTATGTCAACTGGTATGGCAACCTTAGATGAAATCAAACAAGCACTTAAAGTATTAATGAGAGGTGGTGTGAAAATAGATGATATCACTGTTCTACATTGCAATACTGAATACCCTACCCCAATTAGCGATGTTAACTTAAATGCAATGCTGACAATTCAAAATTCATTGGGGGTTAACGTAGGGTATTCAGACCACACGCTTGGTTTAGAAATTCCTATTGGCGCAGTAGCGCTTGGAGCAAAAGTCATTGAAAAACACTTTACTCTAGACCGGTCAATGTCTGGGCCAGACCACAATGCTAGTTTAAATCCTGACGAGCTAAAACAAATGATTAAATCAATAAGGATTATAGAAAAAGCACTGGGAAATGGAATAAAAAAACCAACAAAAAGTGAAAAGAAAAATATTGAAGTAGCACGCAAGTCAATAGTTGCTAGTAGAAAAATTAAAATTGGTGAAAAATTTACCTCAAGAAATTTATGTGTCAAGAGACCTGGAAGTGGAATTTCTCCAATGAAATGGAATGAGGTAATAGGTATGAAGTCTTTGCGAGATTATAATAAGGACGATTTAATATGAAAGTTTATAAATCAAAATGGGATGAAAGTTACTCTAGAAATGAAAATAATATTTTCTACCCTAAAGAAGAGGTTGTAAAATTTATTAACCGATTTGTATGCAAAAAAATAGATCATAATAAATATAAAAAATCTAAATACTTTAATAATACTTCAAAATTAAAAGGATTAGACTATGGATGCGGAATAGGAAGCTCAACCGCTTTATTAGATGAATTTAATATAGATTCGTACGGGGTTGACATATCGCAGGAAGCTATTTCAAAAGCAAAAGAAATATATACAAATTTACAAAATAAATTTTATTTAATTAATGGTCTTTCCCTTCCATTTGACAATTCCTTTTTTGATTTAATAATTTGTGAAAGCGTGATTGATAGTATGCATTTTGATGTAGCAAAGACTGTTATAAAAGAAATTGATAGAGTAACAAAAAAATTTTTATTCATTAGTTTTATTGCAGGTGAAAGCACTGAAAAAATTGTTGATAGTGATTTTGAAAATGGTACAGTACAAAGCTATTATAATTGGTCTAAAATAAATCAACTATTAGATCATACTAATTTTAAAGTTATTTGGGCGCAGCTTCACAGCAGGGAGTCATTATTAAACTCTTATAAATATGGTAGATTTTATTTAGTATGCGAAAAGTAAATATTTTAACTGAAGCATCAGGAAGCATGGTTGCACCAGCTTTGATTAGATCGCTCAAAGAAGCAGGATTGCACGTAACTGCCTCAGATATTTCTGAAAAAAATGCTGGGGCCATTCTCGCTGATAGCTATGTTAAAGTTACCTCAATTAATGATCCAAACATATGGGGTCTAACATTGGATATTTTACTTACAAATAAAATCAAGTGGATCATTCCAAGTTTAGATGAAATGCTGTTATTATGGTCAAAAAAAACTCAAGAGTTAATTAAAAATGATATTAGAGTTATTATCTCTCCTAATGAAACAATCAAAACGTTTTCAGACAAATGGAAAACTTATGAAGCATTTTTAAACTCTGAGATACCAACACCAAGAACTGAATTAAAACAAAAATTCCCTCTAGTTAAACCAAGATTTGGTAGGGGATCAAAAGGTGTTAAAATAGTTAAAGATAAAATTGATATGGATGGAAAAATTTCTCAAGAAATTGTTAAAGGAGAAGAATTGACTGTTGATTGCTTATTTGATCTTGATGGTAATCCTATTTATATAGTTCCAAGAAAAAGAAAAAAAATCACAGATGGCAAGTCTGTTGAAGCTGAAATTATTTCTCAAGATTATGTTAAAAAATATATAATCAAGCTAGCTGAAAAATATCATTTTATTGGACCTGTTAACATTCAATGTTTTGTTGATAAAAAAAACATAAAATTTATCGAAGTAAACCCAAGAGTTGGGGGAGGAATGTCTCTCAGTTGGAAAGCTACAGAAAATTGGTTTTCATTGTGGTTTGATAAGTTGCAATTTAAAAAACAAGTAGACCCAAAGCCTATTAACTATGGTTTAAAAATGTATCGATATTACTCTGAGATTTTCATTAAATGAGATACAAGTTAGTTATTTTTGATTTAGATTTTACTTTATATAATGAAAGTGATTATTTAGTTGAGGTAATCAAATCTACAAATCTTTTTCAAAACACAGAAAATTATTCAGAAATCACCTATGACTTTAGAATGAATTCAAAAAACATAATACATGACATACTTAATCTTGAAAATATAATGTCAGAAAAAAACGCCGATGTTGTTTTTGAAAAAATGAAAAATATTAAATTGAAAATAAATTGTTATCCAGGAATAAAAGAGCTTTTAGATATTTTACATAGTAATGATCAATCATTCGTTGGGTTACTAACAAATGGGGTTCCAGACATTCAAAAAAATAAATTAAAATGTTTAGGCTTGAATAAATATTTTGAACAAAAAATTTTTGCCAAAGATCACGGTCTTCAAAAGCCCTCTAAAGTTCTAATTAAAAAAATGATAAATAAATTTAATGTATCAATTAATTCTACTATCATGATTGGCGATCACCCTGTTAATGATATTAAACCCGCAAGAGAGATCGGTATAGATACAGTTTGGATTGATCATCAAAACAAAAATAGTATTAAATCAAATTACAGAATTATTGACCCTCTTGAATTATATAAACTAAAAGAAATATTATGAAGATACTTGCATCCACAGGAATAAGGTCTGAATATGATATTTTATTTCCCGTCATTAGCGAATTAAGAAATCGTGGACATGAAATAAAGTTAATATTATCTGGAGCACACTTATCAAGTTGGCACGGTTTAAGTCTTAATAAAATTCAAGAAGACGGCTTTGAAATTGCTGATATGATAGATAGTTTATTTTCAACTAACAGAACTACCCAGAGAGCTAAAGGAGTGGCTTCTTTAATTACTGGTATATCTCAATGCGTAGAAAGAGAAAAGCCAAACTTACTTCTTTATGTTGGTGACAGAGAGGAGGGTATTGCAACTGCTATTGTTGGTAATTATATGGAAGTTCTGTTTGCGCATATTTCTGCGGGTGATCCCGTATGGGGAAATGCGGATGACCCAATAAGATTTGCCATCAGTAAATTAGCTCATATCCATTTCGCTTTTGCTAAAGAGTATGCTGATAACTTATCTAATATTGGCGAAGAAAATTTCAGGATAAATCAATCAGGAAATCCTTCTTTAGATAATATTAAAAATTCTAAAACAATTTCTATCAAAAATTTGTCAAAATATCTTAACTGCCAATTAGAAGCGCAAAAGTATGTTGTGTTGATTAAGCACCCTCTATCATCTGAAATTAATGATGTTTCAATTCAAATGAACAAAACACTATCAGCTCTTAATGAATTCTGTAAACAATTTAAATTTAAAGTTATTGGAATTTATCCTAACACCGATCCAGGGTCGTTTGATATTTTAGAATCTATTGAAAAATATAAAGATAACGATAATTTTAAATTTTATAAAAACCTCCCCCATGATGAATTTGTTAATCTTATGCGCAACGCATCTGCACTCGTTGGTAATTCAAGCATGGGAATTCTTGAAGCTCCTTATTATAAGTTACCGGTTGTAAATATTGGTCACCGGCAGAGAGGAAGACTAAACGCTGGCAATGTCGAGTTTGTTAATTATGATAGTAAAAATATAATTAAGTCTTTAAAAAAGGCATGTTTTGATAAAAAATATAGAAAAAAAATTAGAGAACTTAAAAACCCTTACGGTGATGGTTGTGCATCTTCAAGAATAGCTGATTTTCTGGAATCTATTGATATGAATGATAAAAAATGGTTTGTAAAAAGGAAGCTTTGTTAGATGAAAAAAATTTTGATAGTTGCAACTCACCCTGATGATGAAACCCTTGGATGCTCTGGAGCAATTCAATGGCATAAAAAGAACGGAGATGAAGTGTATTGGGTTATTGCTACGGAAATGAAAAAAAGTGAGGGTTGGTCAAACCAAAAAATATCTAATCGGAAAATTGAAATTGATTCTGTAGCAAATGAATACAACTTTAATAAAATATTTAATTTTCACCTACCTACAACAAAGCTGGAAACTTTACCATATTCTGAAATAATTGAAAATATTGTTCAAGTTTACAAAGAAATATCTCCCGATATCATCTACGTCCCTTACTCAAGTGATGTTCATACTGATCACCAAATTATTGCAAAGGCATTTCAATCAACCTTTAAGTCCTTTAGATATTCTCACGTCCAAAAGATTTTAGTTTACGAGACACTATCAGAGACTGAAGTAAATTTTAGCGAAGAAAAAAAATTCAATCCAAATTATTTTATCAATATTTCAAATTATATTGATGAGAAAATTAGGATCATGAGTATTTATAAAAGTGAGTTCGGTGAACACCCTTTTCCACGAAGCGAAAAGACAATTAGAGCATTAGCTTCTCTTAGGGGAAGTCAAAGTGGTTTTGAGGCAGCTGAGGCATTTATGTTAATCTATCAAAAAGTAGAATGATAAAAGATATTACAATAAAATCAAAAATTTCAATTAAAACTGCAATGAAGCAGCTAAATAAGTCTGCTGAAAAATGTTTAATTGTGATTGATAAAAATCAAAAACTTCTTGGCACTTTGTCTGATGGCGACATAAGAAAATCATTATTAAATGGATTTTCTCTAGGAGATAAAATTGAAAAAGTATTTAACAGAGATTCAACTTTTTTAATCGAAAATAATTATGATTTAAATGAGGTTAAAAGAATATTTCTTGACAATAAATTTGACTTAATCCCAATTACCAATAAAGAGAAAATTCTAAAAAGTATTTTAACCTGGGAATCCATTTTTGAGAATAAAAAAAATGAAAAAAAACTTAGAAATATAGATGTTGTTATAATGGCTGGAGGAAAAGGTACGAGGCTCGCACCTTTTACCGATGTTTTGCCTAAGCCACTAATACCCATTCACAACAAACCAATAATTCAGCATATAATAGATAGATTTTCTAATTCTGGAATCAGAAATTTTTTTATTTCAATCAATTATAAAGGAAAAATATTAAAAGCTTTTTTTGATGAAATTAAATCAGAAAATAAATTTAATTTTTTAGAAGAAAAAATTCCATTGGGAACAGCTGGAAGCCTTCATTTATTGAGCAATAAAATAAGCTCTCCATTTTTCGTATCTAACTGTGACACTATAATCAAAACTGATTACAGCGATTTATATAATTATCACATCAGTCAAAAAAATGAAATAACATTAGTTGCTAGTGCTAAAGAATATATAATTCCATACGGAACTTGTAGGGTCAATCACGATGGAAGCCTTTTAAAAATTATAGAAAAACCTCAGCTGGATTTTTTAATAAACTCTGGACTGTATGTTTTGTCTCCTAGTGTCTTAAAATTTATACCCAAAAATAAATTTTTTGATATTACTCATCTCATTGAGATTCTATTAAAAAATGATAAAAAAGTCGGCGTTTTTCCAATAGATGACGAGGCATGGATTGACATTGGTCAATGGTCAGAATATAAACAAGCAATAGAGAGATTAAATTAAGAAGGGAAAAAATGAAAAATATTTTAATTGTTGGTCTCGGATCAATAGGCAGGAGACATACAGATAATTTTAGTAAATTTTTTGATAAAATTGATATTGTTGACATCAATGAAGATAGAATAAAACAAGCAGAAGATACTTATAACATAAATCAAAGTTTTTTAGATTATAAAGATGCTTTTGAAACCAACACTTATGACGTAGTAGCAGTAACAACCCCTCCGCATCTTCACTTAGACATTGCAGGATTAGCTGTAGAAAATGGTGCACATCTTTTCATTGAGAAACCACTTGGAATGAATATAGATGGATGGGAAGATGTCGACACAAAATGCTCTAAAAAGAATTTAGTTTCTTACGTAGCCTATTGCCATCGCCACATAAACTTTACATCCGAGTTAAAAAAAATGATTGATGATGGTGCTATAGGTCGACCTGTTCATGCAAATGTTCGGTGGGGTTCTTACTTACCTGACTGGCATCCATACGAAGACTATAGAAGTTTTTATATGGCTAAAAAAGAGCAGGGCGGAGGGGCGCTTCTTGATGAAAGCCATGGAATTGATTTAGTAAGATATGTCTTGGGCGATGTTAGTGAAGTTTTTGCAATAATTGATACTATTTCAGATTTAGAGATTACAAGCGATGATGTTGCTTTTCTTACCCTTCGAATGAAATCAAATATGTTGGTACATATCAATTTTGATTTAGTAGCAAGATCACCCAGATGCCATATTGAAATCATTGGTACAGATGGTACAATTATATGGGATAGAATTAAACATAAGTTGCAAATTTTTAATTCATCCTCTGGTGAATGGAAAGAAAAACAATATAGCCTTGAAGATACTTTAGAAATGTATCCTAATCAGGCTAAATATTTTATTGAATGCATTGATTCTAGAATTACCCCGATGAATAATATTAAAGAAGCAATTGAAACCCAAAAAGTCATTGATGCATGCTTTAAGTCAAATCAAAATGATAAATTGATTTCTCTTTAGCATCTCATGAATATTTTAGCGATAATTCCAGCGAGAGGTGGTTCTAAAGGTTTGCCTAGAAAAAATCTCTTAAAGATAGGTGAAAAGTCACTGGTTGGTCGCTCGATAGAATCCGCGAAAAATAGCAAACTTCTATCAAAAATAATTTTTTCATCTGATGATGATGAAATCATTGATGAAGCAAAAAAATATAATATCAAAATTCCTTTTAAGAGACCCCATAATCTTGCTACAGACACAGCGTCTACCTTTTCAGTAATTAAACATGCAGTCGATTGGTTAAACGAAAATGAAAATTGGTCACCTGAAATAATTGTTATTTTGCAACCAACAACACCATTTAGAAAAGGAAGCCATATCGATGATACAATAAAATTGTTACTTGACAAAGATTCCGATGCAGCAATTACTGTAAGAGAGCCTGATTATCCCCCTCATTGGATGTTAAATCTTAACCAAGAATTAATATTAAAAAATATAATTAGAGATGGGAACAAATTTATGAGAAGACAGGATACACCAACTTCTTATCAACCCTCTGGAATGGTTTACGCTTTTAAAGAAAAAATTTTACATGAAATAGACACACTTTTTCCATATGGGGACACAAGGGGATTGATAGTTAATCGTGATGATTCGATCAATATAGATACCTATATTGACTATTTAGTCGCTTTGAAAATTTGGGAATCAAAAAATAATAATTAAATGAGTAAACCTATAAACGCATTGGTGGTTGGAGCGGGAAATATTGGATTAAGACACATAGAGAGCTTAATTAATTCAGGGCAATTTTATAATATAACAATTGTAGACCCAAACAATTTTTCTTTTGATAAAATTAAAAAAAATGATGTAAATACAAAAAAGATAAATTTAGAATTTTATGAATCGATTCACGTTCTGGAAAAAAATTACGATGTCATAATTATCGCTACAAAATCAAACATTAGGTTCTCAATATTTTATGAATTAGTTAAACAATTTGATACAAAAAATTACATTTTAGAAAAATTCTTATTTGATAATCCAAATGAATATTTATCTGCAAATAAATTGATAAAAGAAAACGGTCTTAATGTCTGGGTAAACTGTACAAGGCGCACATGGAGCTTGTATAAAAATATAAAGTCAGAGATAAAAAATAATAAATTTGTTGAATTATCTGTTGATGGTTATAATTGGGGGTTGGCATCAAATGCAATACACTTTATCGATTTATTTTGCTGGTTGTTAAATTCAAAGAGATTAACGCTGGATACAAGTGAATTAAAAAACCAAATTTTCAATTCAAAAAGATCAGGTACAATCGATTTTTATGGAATAATTAAAGCAAAAGTAGGTAAATCTAAATTATTGTTAGACTGCAAAGAAGGGACTAAGAGAGAATTCATCCTTAAAGTCAAAACAAGCGATAAAACTATTATAGTGGATGAAAAAAAACAGGTTATCGAAGTGAAAAACAACATTGATAATACTATTATTCATAATTCGTTTAACATTCCAATGGTAAGTGAGATGACGTCAAATTTTTGCAAAAATATTTTTAGACAAAACTCTTGTGACTTACCCACATATGAAGAATCATCTATTTATCATTTAAAATTATTAAATCAGCTTATTAATAGGGCTAATGAAATAACTGGCAAAACCCATAGCAAATTAGCAATAACATGAATGAATTAATTTGGATAGTAGGTTCAGGAAATATGGGTATTGAGTATACCAGGGTATTAAAGGCTATGGGTAAAAATTTTTTTACTATTGGAAGAGGTGAGCTCTCTGCAAAAAAGTATGAACAAGAAACTGGAATACCTGCTCAAATTGGTGGAATTGAATCTTATTTATTAAAAAAGCCTCAATTACCTAGTTGCGCAATAGTTTGTGTTGGTATGGAGTCTTTGCACAAAACAACAATTGCGTTGATGAGATATGGTGTTAAGAAAATTTTAGTTGAAAAACCTTCAGGTGTTGATGCTAATGAAGTAAATGATTTATACTTTAAATCTATTAAGTTTGATTCAAAAGTTTTTGTTGCTTATAACCGCAGATTTTATTCTTCTGTGCTTAAGGCTAAAGAGTTAATTAAAAAAGATGGAGGAGTATTATCATTTAATTTTGATTTTACTGAAATGACAAAAAAAATCGAAAAAATGAAAAAAGCAAAAGTAATAAAAGAAAACTGGCTTTTTGGTAATTCAACGCATGTTATTGATTTAGCCTTTTTTCTTTGTGGCTCACCATCTTCAATTGAATGCAACACTGTGTCTAGATTAGATTGGCACCCAAGTGCATCAGTATTTACTGGAAGCGGATTTACTAAAAATAATATACCATTTTCATATCATTCAAATTGGAATTCTGCAGGAAGATGGGGATTGAATATTTTTACTAAATCAATGAAATTAATTTTCCAGCCACTTGAAAAATTACAAGTTCAATATAAAGATTCTTTTGAATCTCAATTTATTAATGTTGATGATAGTATTGATGAAAATTTTAAACCTGGTATTTACTTAATGGTCAATTCATTTTTAACAAATGAATTTTTAAAATTAAAAACTCTAAAAGAGCAGGTTGATCACCTGCAATTTTACTCTAGAATAGGAAACTATAATTGGAAGTAAAAAATAAATCTGCCATATTTATTATTGAGAGAGATTTATACTATAAATTTTACTCCACAATTATTGATGAGCTTTTAAAAAGAGATTTTACGATATTTTTAGCACATAATTATAATTCGCCAAGATTTTCTTATCAAAATAAAATTTTTTCATTTCCTGACTTATCAAAATCACCGAATTTTTCAAAGCAAGAAAAAATTCACACTTTTGTTTTTTACAATACGAAAGAATTAATAAAGAAAATTAACTCTGATAATATTGAATATGTTTTTTCACTCCATTCCAGATCATTTTACTTAATAAATAAAAAAATTATCCCAAATTCTGCTTGGGTTACAATTCAGCATTGGGCGGATAATTTTACTAGCGAGTTTCTTTTGAGAAAAAATATGTTAGATTGTGATTATTTGTGTCTCTATTCAGAGAAATGGTGGAATGGATTTCTTAATTCTAGATACTCAAAAAATGTTATTAAAAAATCTCCATTGCCAAAAATATTCTTTTCCGGATGCCCATATCATGATTCAACTCTTTCATTAAAAAAATCATTAATCAAACAAAAATATGGATTAAGTAAATCAGAAAAAATCTTACTCTATATACCTTTGGGTTTTGCAGGAACAATTGACTCATCTATTTCAACGAGATTATGGTTAAATCACTCCTATAATAACGGTAGTAAATTTTATTCATCTTTGATTTCTAAAGGATTTAAATCATCAAAAAAACATAGCGTTACAGAAATAGATTTAGTTAAATCAATAAAAGAGTTTTGTAGAAAAAATAACTCACTTTTTATTGTGAAAGGAAGATCAAAAAAACCAGTTTCGAATGAAGTAAAAAATCTTTCAGATTACGTCATTTACGATGAAACATTTCATCCATCAACTTTATGTGAAATGATTTTTATATCAGACCTTGTAATTTCGCATTACAGTATGGTTATTTGGGAGGCAATTAACTTAGGTGTATATAATATTAATATAGGTTTTAATAAAATATATGATCACCAAACTAAACTATACCGTGAACTTTTCAATGAAGATTGGAAAGATGATCTTTCAAAAAAAGGATTAAATAAAATGGAAGACCCCAATTCCTTCATGAGCTCAATAAAAAATAAAACCTTTGAAGATTTTGGTATAGAAATGTCTATCAAAAATGAAGTTGCTAAAAAATATTTTTCTCAACCTCCTGGTAAATCAACCATTCATTTAGTTGATTCAATATTAAATGCTTGATTCAAGCAAAAAGAAAAAATTATCAAACCAAAATCTAAAAAATGATCTAGATAAAAAAATGTATTTATATTATAAACATTATTATGATGAACAACTTG
>MDTA01096264.1_pt1 | contig 15435 bp, 19 predicted proteins | sample 811151 | NCBI WGS metagenome assembly MDTA01 (sample SAMN05326648, study PRJNA326480) | marine metagenome | isolation source: seawater | place: Indian Ocean: South | collected 2010 | reverse complement strand
TGCAGTCGCTTTAGGTGCCCAAGATTTATTTAAAAATTTGATTTCAGGAGTTTTAGTTTTAGTAGAAAAAAGATTTAAAATAGGCGATTGGATTTTTGTTGAAGGAATTACAGAAGGTATTGTAGAAAGAATTGGATTTAGATCAACGGTAATTAGAAAATTTGATAAATCGATTGCAACAATTCCTAATTCTTCGTTCGCCGAAAATGCAGTGGTAAATATTAGTGAGACCACCAATTGGAGGATAAGTTGGATAATTACACTCCAGTACAACTCTACAGTAGATCAATTGAAAAACATAAGAGATCAAATTGAAAAATATATTGAGAATAATAAAGATTTTAAAATTGGAGAAGATACTGAGCACGCAGTAAGAATTGATAAGTTCTCTGATAGTTCAATAGATCTTTATGTTAGATGTTTTACTAAAACCAATGAGTGGAGTGAATGGCTCAAAGTAAAAGAAAGATTGGCTGTAGAAGTTAAAAAAATTGTTGAGAGCAATGGCGCATCATTTGCATTTCCAAGTACATCAATTTATGTGGAGAAAAACTGATGAAGTCCGTACTAATTCTGTTTGATAATATTGTTACACTTTATATTTGGGTATTAATTATAAACGCAATTTTAAGCTGGCTGGTAGCCTTCAATATTTTGAATACTGCCAACAGGCTCGTTTATGCTTTCCTAGATGTTTCTTACAGGTTGACAGCACCACCATTAAATTTTATCAGAAGGTATATACCAAATTTAGGTTCTATAGACATATCACCTATAATTCTAATTCTTTTATTAATGTTTTTCAGAAATTTAATTTTTGAATTTCTTGCACCAGGTTTATTTTAAATATGATAATTGACGGAAAAAAATTATCAATCGAATTTATTAAAGAAGTTAAAGAAGAAGTTGAGACATTAAAAAAAAAAGGAAAATCAATTGGACTCTCAGTAATTTTAATCGGAGAATATCCACCTAGTTTAATCTATGTAAAAAATAAAGAAAAAAAAGCTAAGGAGGCAGGAATTGTTTCTGAAGTTATTAAGTACCCAAAAGAGGTGAGTGAAAATGAAGTTTTAAACAAGATAGAAGAGCTCAATCAAAATTCAAAAGTATCAGGTATACTTGTTCAATTGCCTTTACCAGGCCACATAAAAAAAGAAAAAATTATAAATGCAATTAACCCGCTGAAAGATGTTGATGGTTTTCATCCAATAAATGTTGGGAACTTAGCTTCGGGAACTAATGCCATTACACCATGCACTCCACTAGGCTGCCTATATTTAATCAAAAGTGTTGAAAATAATCTTGAAGGCAAACATGCAGTAATTCTAGGCAGATCAAACTTGAATGGAAAACCGATGGCTCAACTGTTGCTAAAAGAAAATTGCACTGTAACCATAACACATTCAAAAACTAAAGACTTGAAATCAGAATGCAAAAAGGCCGATATATTAGTTGCAGCTGTTGGTGTAAAAGAATTAGTTAAAGGAGATTGGATTAAAAAAGGGGCAATCGTTATAGACGTAGGGATTAATAAGTCTAATGGTAAGATTATTGGCGATGTAGAATTTGACTCCTCTAAAGTTATGGCTAAAGCCATTACACCAGTGCCTGGTGGCGTGGGTCCTATGACAATAGCATGTCTCTTAAAAAATACATTAGAGTGCTTCAAAAAAACAAGTTTGTAATTTTATATTCATTATATAATTTAATGATATGAAATTATTTCTAATTCTAGGAAATCAGTTATTTAACACCAAATATTTTAATAATTACAAAGATCATATTTTCTTTATGGCTGAAGATTATGGTTTATGTACTTTTCAAAAACATCATAAATTAAAGATTCTTTTATTTTTATCATCAATGAGATCTTTTAAAGATGAACTGAAATCCAAAAAATTTAATTTAATTTACAAAGATCTCAATAACGATTTTAAAATTCCTTATATAAACAAACTTGAAAAAATAATTAAAGAAAAAAAAATAAAAGAAATCTCTTTTTTTGAAATAGAAGATAAGTTTTTTGAAAAAAAAATTTTAAGTTTAAGTAAAAAAAATTCACTAAAGGTTAACCAAATTAAATCACCAATGTTTATAATCGAAAGAAAAGAGTTTCAAAACTATCTTTCTAAAAATAAAAGACCTTTTATGGCAAATTTTTATAAAACTGTGAGAGTCAAAACGAATCTGCTTATGAACAGCAACGGTACCCCAAAGGGTAACAAGTGGAGTTTTGACGAGGAAAACCGAAAAAAACTTCCGAAATCTTTAAAAATTCCTCAAATTTCGAAGGTAAAAGAGACAAATCAGACAGCAATATTAAAAAAATTTATTAATAACAACTTTAAAGATCACCCAGGAGACACTGATAAATTTTGGTTTCCAACAACCAGGAAAGATGCGAATAAATGGTTAGATCAATTTTTGAAAGAAAGAATAAAACTATTTGGAGACTATGAAGATGCTGTTACAGATAAATCAAATACAGTTTTTCATAGCGCTTTAAGTCCTCTTATTAATTTAGGATTAATTACTCCTGAAGAAATTTTAGAAAAACTAAAAAGAATTGAGAAAAAAATACAGATAAATTCTCTTGAGGGATATATAAGACAAATTATTGGTTGGCGAGAATTTATGAGAGGAATTTATCAAAACTACGATCAAAAATTAGAAAATACAAATTTTTTTAAGCATAAAAGAAAAATGAAAAAATCTTGGTATAGCGGTTCAACAGGCCTAGATCCACTGGATCACGCGATAAAAAATGCATCTAATTTTGGGTGGTCACATCATATAGAAAGACTTATGATATTAGCAAACGTAATGAACTTGTGTGAGATAGAACCAAAACAAGTTTATAGATGGTTTATGGAAATGTTTGTAGACTCATCTGACTGGGTTATGTCTCCAAACGTTTATGGCATGGGACTGTTTAGCGATGGAGGTATTTTTGCAACAAAACCTTACATATGTGGATCAAGTTATTTTTTGAAAATGATGCATTTTAAGAAGGGACCTTGGTGTGAAATTATGGATGGATTATATTGGAAATTTATTGATAGGCATAAAAAGTTTTTTTTGACTAACCCAAGATTGGCAATGATGGTTAGAATTTCAGAAAAAATGAATAAAGAGAGAAAATTAAGAATTTTAAAAGCTGCAAATAGTTTTATAAAGGAAAATACAAATGGTTAAAGTGTTTTACAATAATTCTTGCAACATATGCAGAGCAGAAATTAATCATTATAAAAAATACAGCAACAACAAATTAGAGTGGATTGATGTCACAAACAATAAATTAGCACAAGATCTAACTTCTAAATCCTACAGGGAGCTTTTAAGAAGAATGCACGTCATTCAAGACGGAAAAGTAATTGATGGAGCCGAATCTTTTCTAATCATCTGGAAAAATGTCCCGAAATACAATTTTTTATATAAAATTTTTAAAGTAAAACCCTTATTCTTATTTCTTAAAATATTCTATGAAATAGCTGCACTTTTTTTATTTTTAAAAAATAAGCATCTTTTAAAGTGAAAAAAAAAATTAATTTACCTAAAAAAATTTGCATTATTTGTGAAAGATCCTTTTCATGGAGAAAAAAATGGCGTTTAAATTGGGATAAAGTAAAATACTGTTCTAAAAAATGTTCTAGATCAAGGAGATAAAAATGAAATTTTTTATTATTTTTTTTATCATTATTAATCTTTTTGACTCAGGTCTTAAAGCTTCTGAAGAGACAATTGAAAAGCTTAAAGCTGGAAAAAAAATAGTTTTTATTAGGCATGCATTAGCACCAGGTGGGGGCGATCCAGAAAATTTTGATTTAAAAAAATGTAAAACACAAAGAAATTTAAATATAGAGGGAATTTCTCAGTCTAAAAATTTAGGAAATTTTTTTGAAAAAAATAAAATTGAAATTGATAAAGTTTTGAGTAGTGAATGGTGCAGATGTAAAGATACTGCTAAATTTGCCTTTAAAAACTATGAAACTTTTGACGGGCTGAACTCTTTTTTTTCAGACAAATTTAGAAAAAATAAAAAACAACAAATTACTAAACTATTGGATTATCTTGAAAACTGGAATGAGAGTGGAAATTTGATTTTGATAACTCACTACGTAGTAATTCTGGAAATAATGGATAAATCTGCTTCTTCAGGTGAGATAATAGTAGCAGACAAAAACTTAAATTATATTGGCAGTATAAGCGAATACTAATTCAATTTTAAGTGGCTTAAAATTTTTGGTATGTTGGACTTAAAATTAAAGTACCCTTTATCAGAAAATTGCCAACAATATTGATCTTCAGGCTTAATAATATAACTAACTTCTAAATTTTTTTCTTTGGTTAATTTTTTTAAAAAAGTTAAGTTTTCTCCAACCGACGGATAAACCACATGAAAAAACTTTTGGTTTTCTAAAAAAGATCGTAATTGATTTCCGCTTAAAACTCCATTTTTGTTTTCAACCAAAGAAAATTTACTCTCAAGTAATTTTCTTTTGAATTTAATTACTTTATCGTCAAGTTTTAAATATCTTTCATCATTTTTTAAAAGAACAAAATGGATCTGATTGTATTTAGAAAATTTAATTTTTTCGATATCTAAATCATTTTCAAATACAATCAAATTTTCATAATTATCGATTTTATCAGATAATTCAATTTTTTTTGGTTTGTAATCTCTTTTATCTTTCAACGGAATAGCGTCTTCGATAAGTTTAGTATTGTTGTATCTATTATTTGTAAATTTAGAAATATTAAATGATTTAGCCAAATAATTTTTACCTTTGGTTTGAAGTCCAGCAACCCATCTCCAGCTTAAAGTATTAGAGGCCGCATCTCCGTCTAATAAATATTTCATAAAAAATTCAGCGCCTTTTTGCCAAGGTAATCTAAGCGTAAATATCCAAATACTTGCAAACCACATCCTTGAATGGTTATGTAAATAATTATTTTCTTTCAATTCTCTCACCCAATCGTTAAAACAATTGATATTAGTTTCTCCATTAATAGCTCTTAAGTAATTACTATCTTGATTAATTTCTTTCAGGTCTGATAAAAAATCTGACCAAACCTTGGGCCTTTGCTCAAGCCAACCTTTCCAGTAAATCCGCCAAAATATCTCTTGAATAAATTTTTCAACTTCTATGTAAGAATATTTATCCAAAACTTTTTTGATCGTATCATACTCATTTATTAATCTATGAGTAAAATAGGGAGACAAACAAGAAACATTCTCTCTTTTATTTGGACCATAATCAAAATTTCTTTTCTGAGAGTACTCCTTAATTTTGTCATTTAAAAAAAAATCTAGTTGTTTTAGTGCTTCATTTTTTGAATCTTTAAAATTCATTGTCATCTTCCTCTCTCCAGCCATCAACAAATAATTTCCAGCAAGCCCAAGTTACACAAGGTATACCAACACAGAATCCTAATAAAACTCCATTTTGTTTTCCTAGATAAATTGATCCAAAGTGAGCACTCAAAATTGGAGGTATAATTAAAACTGAAGCGACAATTATGTATCTAAATATAAATGGGGGTCTTTTCAAATTAAGATCTCCTTAAACTAAATTTTTAACCAACTGACGATCTTCCCCCATCAACACCTATCACTTGCCCTGTTATCCACGAACTTTCTTCTGATAATAAAAAGCTAGCCAAAGCCGCGGAGTCAAAACCTTCACCTAATCTTTTTAAAGGATGTTGTTTTGCAATTGCTTCTGAAATTTTTGGGTTTTTTAACATCTTAGAGGCCATTTTTGAATTACTCAAGCTTGGTGCTATACAATTTACTCTAATGTTTGGTGCTAACTCAGATGCAAGTGAAACTGTAAGCCCTTCTAATGATGCTTTAACTGGGGAAATAATGCTATGATTTGGAAAACCTTGTCTTACCGCAATGGTAGAAAACAAAACAATGGAAGATTTATTTCTTTTCAAATTTTCTTGGAATTTTTTTATTATTTCTACTACAGGAAAAAAGTTTAAGTTTAAACAATTTAAATAATCTTTTTTAGAAACTAAGTTTATTGGTTTCAAGTCTATGGATCCAACACAGTATGCTATTCCCAAAATCTCAGTGCTTGATAAATCCTTTTCAATTTTTTCTAAAAAATTTTCATTTAAAACATCTGCAATAGAGTAATTAAATCCAGTTTCTTTACCTAATTCAGTTATCTCCTGTTCATTTTTTGAGATCAAGTGAGCATCTAAATTTTTATCTTTCATATTTTTTGTTAAAGCTCTACCCACAGATCCAGTTGCTCCAACAATCAAGAATTTTTTTTTCATATTATAAAATTAACTTATTTAAATATCGCCTGATTTTTTCTCATCAATTTTTAAAAATTTACTATTTCTTAATCTGATTATAACAGTCGCAATAGCAACTATTAAAATTGCTGACGAAATGTAAACCAAGTTTGAAGGGTCATCATTTTTATCTTGTAAGATTATATATCTTGCAAGCGCTGTAATAGCTATTACCATTGGATATGAAATTCTTACTGATCTTGTCTCCCAATAGGATCTTACTAAGCCAATTACTTCTATATAGATAAACATTAATAACAGATCGGCTAGCTCAATAGTTTTATTTAAATACATTTGCCTAATTTCTAAAAGAAAGCCAATGACTGTCGCTATAAGAACAAATATTACTGCAGTTAATTGTATATTTCTTATTGTTGTATTCATTTCTATTTTTTTAAACTTCTAGCATGAAAATTTATAAATTTTTCAACCTTTTTTTTGTTAAAAGTCTTATTTTCCTCAAAAGAAACTTTTTTCATCGAATAAGCTTTATTATTTGTTTTCCTTGATAAAATTATCATATTACCTTTAAAAATCTTTAAGACAACTTGTCCCGCCACTTGCTTTCTTTTTTTATCAACGATTTTTTGGAGCTTAAATCTTTTTTTTGAAAACCAGTAACCATTATAAACTAATTCAGCGTATTCTGGCATTATTCTGTCTTTTAGATGCATTGTTTTTTTGTCTAATGTAACAGACTCCATTGCTCTGTGAGCGAAATATAATATTGTACCCCCAGGAGTTTCATAAACACCTCTTGATTTAATTCCTAAAAATCTATTTTCAACGAGATCGACTCTTCCCACTCCATTTTTCCCTCCTATTAAATTTAATTTATCTAATAATTTATCGGGACTTAGTTTTTTATTGTTTACTGATATCGCGTCACCATTTTTAAATCCGATTCTAATTACTGTTGGTTTATTCGGGGTTTTTTCTAAGGGAGCTATTCTTTGATAAATAAATTCTGGCGCAGCATTTCTAGGATTTTCTAAAACCTTACCCTCTGTTGACGTGTGAAAAATATTATCATCAACTGAAAAAGGTGGTTTACCTTTTTTATCTTTAGGAATAGGAATGTTATTTTTTTTGGCATATTTAATTAAGTCACTTCTTGATTGGAGTTTCCATTCTCTCCATGGAGCAATTACCTTAATTTTTTTTCCAAAGTAGGCGTATGCCAACTCAAATCTTATTTGATCATTACCTTTTCCAGTTGCACCATGAGAAACAGCAAATGCTTTCATCTTTTTAGCAATAAAAATTTGTCTTTTTCCAATCAATGGTCTCGCAATTGAAGTGCCAAGATAATACATGCCCTCATACAACGCATGAGCCCTTATCATTGGGAAAACGTATTCTTGCACGAAAGTTTTCTTTAAATTTTCTATTATAATTTTTTTTACGCCAAGCCTCTTTGCATTTTTAATTATTTTTTTTCTATCGATGACCTGACCAATATCTGCAGTATATGCTATTACTTCAGAATTATAGTTTTCCTGCAACCATCTTAAAATAATTGATGTATCTAAACCGCCGGAATACGCGAGAACAATTTTTTTCATTAACTACAAGTTTTCTTAGCAGTATTATAAGCTTTAGTAAAACCCATCATTGAATAATGATCAGTTGTTTCAGCACCGTCTTTTGTTCTGCCTTTGATCATCAAATCAGTGGCTCTTTTCATAAGTTTGATAAATTTTTTTTCCTCATTTTCGTCAAGCAACCAAGCAAAATCACCCTGAGAAAAAAATGAGTAATTTCTTTTACCAGACTTTGCAGATACTGTTGAATTTTTATAGACATGACCACTTGTAACGCTTATTTCATCTTTTACATTTTCATTTGGTCTAAATGTAACAAAAATTCTTGACTCATTTCTTTTAATTGCAGCTGGTGCTCTTTTAATTGGTTTAGTTTGAGCGAAACAAATTTTGCCTTTATCTGTAGTTAAGATAAAACTTTCCCAATTCTTATATTTTCCAGAGGATTTAGGTGTATTAGCCATTGCACCTGATGCAAACAGAAAAGTCATTAATAGAATTGTAATAATTTTCTTAATCATTATTCCTTTTTTATACTAAAAAAAATCTAATTCAATCTTTGTATCAGGGAGCAGGATTTGGATTATTATTGTGAATTAAATTGATTTTATCTAAAGTATCTTGATTTAACTCAATTTCAATACTTCCTATATTTTCTTTAAGTTGATCCATAGTCGTAGCACCAATTATATTGCTTGTAACAAATGGTCTTGAGTTAACGAAAGACTGCGCAAGTTGAACCATTGTAATATTGTTTTCTTTTGCTAATTTTTCATACTCTTCATAAGCTCTCATTGCTATAGGATTTAACATTCTTTCCCATCCCTTAAACAGACTCATTCTTGAATTTTTTGGCATTTGCCCATTTTTATACTTTCCCGAAAGCGCACCAGCTGCTAACGGATAATAAACGAGTAATCCACATTTTTCCCTAATTGAGATTTCCGACATGCCTATTTCATAAGTTCTGTTAACAAGACTATAGGGATTCTGAACTGACATCATTCTTGGTAGTTTTTTGTTTTTTGATAACTCTAAATATTTTGACAATCCGTAAGGTGTTTCATTGGACATTCCAATGTATCTAATTTTTCCACTTTTAATAAATTTTTCTAAAGCTTTAAGAATAGACTCAAAGTCATTCCATTCTCCCTCATTTTTATTTATAGAAAATTCTCTTCTGCCAAAACAATTAGTTGATCTTTCTGGCCAATGTAACTGATACAAATCGATATAGTCTGTTTTTAACCTTTTTAAACTGTCGTCAATAGCCTTTCCGATTTTTTTCTCAGAGAAGTTATTTCCACCACCTCTAATCCAATTACACCCAGGACCAGCAACTTTTGATGCCAAAATTATTTTTTCTCTGTTTTTTCTTCTCTTAAACCAGTTTCCAATAATTATTTCTGTTTTACCGTAAGAGTCTGGGGTAGGAGGAACAGAGTAAAGTTCGGCAGTATCAAAAAAATTAATTCCTTGATCCAAGGAGTAGTCCATTTGCTCAAAAGCCTCTTTCTCAGTGTTTTGAGTCCCCCATGTCATTGTCCCAAGACAAATAAGACTAACATTCAAATCAGTATTTCCTAATTTTTTGAATTTCATAATAATGTAATATTGTAGCTTTTTTTAAATCAATTATTAACTATTGAAAAGTTAATAAAAATTCTTATATTATTGTTATGGAAGTAAATAAGCAAAGCTCAACAATTAAATCGTCTGCTTCAGCAGCCATAATCGATCAAGGTCTTAGGTCATATATGCTTAAAGTATATAATTATATGGCTTCGGGAGTGTTGCTGACTGGCTTTGTAGCTTTAGCTTTGTTTAAAATGTCTGTTGTTTCAGGACCAAGCGGCGAAATTATTGGTCTAACTAGTTTAGGTAACGCAATTTATAATTCCGGGTTAGCCTGGGTTATAATGTTAGCTCCTCTTGGAATAGTATTTTATATGAGTTTTGGTATTGCAAAGATGAGTGCTTCTAAAGCACAAACAGTCTTTTGGGTATTTGCCGGACTAATGGGAGCTTCTTTATCGTCAATTTTTTTAGCCTATACTGGAACTAGTATTACAAGAGTTTTTTTCATTACAGCTGGAACATTCGGGGCAATGAGTATTTATGGCTATACTACAAAAAGAGATTTAACTAAACTTGGATCTTTTTTAATTATGGGCTTGTTTGGTATAATAATTGCTTCTTTAGTTAATATATTTCTTAAATCTTCAATGATGTATTTTGTTATTTCAATCATTGGTGTTCTAGTTTTTGTTGGATTAACAGCTTATGACACACAAAAAATAAAAAACATGTACCTTTCTAGCGATAGCGGTGAAGTAATAGGAAAAAAAGCTGTAATGGGCGCACTTACTCTTTATCTTGATTTTATAAACCTATTTATAATGTTATTAAGATTATTTGGTCAAAGAAGATAACTATTTTATAATTTTCAAATTTCCCCAGCTAGTTTTTCTTATAAGCAATTTTAAATTTTCAGATTTCTTAATTATTTTCCCATTTTTATCTTTTATCAAAAATTTTTCATTTAAGTATTTTGGACATAAATTTTTTGCAATTCTTAATATCGGCTTATCAGAAGTTGTTTTGTAAACATCAAAAGAAATTTCTTTTTTATCTGAAGACAAGCTATAATCCCTCCAAGTGCCATTAGACACCATTTTTGAATAAAGATTAAAAATAACTTGCAGCTCTTTTTTTACAAAAAATATTTCTCTATCTTTATTGTTAAAATTTTTATTTGTTATAAGCGTAAATTTTTTCATAATTTATGTTTGTTAATCAAAGGTAGTTGAAAGGCTGTGAATAAAAAAGTAAATATTAAAATCCCCCAAACTTTGAAATTTACCCAAAAATACTCTGTCTGTGTTCTCCAAACAATCTCGTTGATTATAGCAAGAAATAAAAAAAATAAGATCCAACGATTGTTTAATTTTGCCCAACCTTCATCATTTAATTGAAATGCAGACTTAAAAACCATCTTTAAAAAATTTTTATTAAAAAACCTTCCAGAAATTAATATAATTGCAAATAAAATATTTATGATAGTTGGTTTAACGTATAGAAATACTGGGTTGTCAAAATAAAGTGTTAGACCGCCAAAAACAGATATTAAAGTTGCACCTATCAAGGGTACATAGGGAATTTTTCTTTCAATTAAATAAACAACTATAATTGCTAGTAAAGTTGAAATTATTAGAGGAGGTATGGCAGTGCTGAGATTATTACCACTTTTATAGTAAACTATGAAAAAAATTAACAATGGTCCAAAATCTGTAATGAATTTTACCAAAGATTTATTCACATGTACTTATTAGCATAAATTAATTGAGAGATAAATTTATATATTGCATTTCTTAAAAAAATTATTATCTTTTAGATAAGTGAATACAAATAATGCAAAATTTTCAATTGGAGAGGTTGTAAAACATAGACACTTTGATTTTAGGGGTGTAATTTACGATGTTGACTTCCAGTTTAATAACTCAGAAGAATGGTATCAATCGATACCAAAAAATGTAAGACCTAGAAAAGATCAACCTTTCTATCATCTTCTTGCTGAAAGTAATGACGTTACTTATGAGGCGTACGTTTCAGAGCAAAATTTGTTGATTGATAAATCTGGTGCGCCGATAAAGCACCCTCTAATTAATGAAATATTTCAAGGAAGAAAAGGTTCGGCTTACGTAAAACCTTCTCACTGATTGCCACAAATTTAACAATTTTGGTACAAAACTCTGCCAAATAGGAAAACTAAATATAATTATACCTAATTGAGAATTCAATTATACTTCTTTAACTCCCTCTGCAATTCTCAATTAGGCAAAATATCAACTTCACTAAAATCTCAGTTTAATGTAAAAAAAAGAATGTTTAAGTATTTTTCGTTCAGTAGTATTTTTAAAATAATTGAAAATTTAATTAAATTCATAAATTCTATTTTTTTTATAATCTTGATAATTGGCCTGACATTTGCATTAATAATTTCACCACAGGATTATTTACAGGGTGAAACTGTAAGAATAATGTATATTCATGTTCCTTCAGCTTGGATTGCATTAGGTTGTTATTCTGCAATATTCTTTTTATCAATTTTAAATTTCATTTTTAAAATAAAAAATTTTTTTATAATTAGTAAAAGTATAGCTCCAATCGGCTTATTTTTTACTTGTTTAGCAGTTATAACAGGATCAATTTGGGGGAAACCAACTTGGGGAACTTGGTGGGCTTGGGATGCCAGACTCACCTCTATGATAATTTTAATTATTTTTTATGCATCATATATTCTTTCTATAAAATTGATAAAAAATGAGTCTTTAAAAAGTAAAATCTCAACATCTTTAATTGTGATAGGAGCAATAAACATTCCAATAATAAAGTTTTCAGTAGACTGGTGGAATACTTTACACCAACCTTCAAGCATCACTATAACGGGGACAAATACCATACATACTTCAATGATTATTCCATTAGTACTAATGTTATTAGTTTTTTTGATATACTGTGCGTTAATTTTTCTAATGAAATATAAAACAGAAATCATTAGAATCAAGAAAAAAAACTTAACAAATTATGATTAAAAATTTATCTTTAATAAATTCTGAATTTACTTTCGTTGCGGTTGCTTTTCTTATAACTATTTTTGCGTGTTTTCTATTCTATAGACGGACACTAAAAACCTTAAAAAAATACGAAAATGATTTTGCTTCTGAATTAAAAAAAATGCCAAAATCGAAGAGAGAAATTGTTTTAAGAAAATCTAAAATAATTAATAAGATTTTAGTCTCAACCAATAAATCAATTTAAAGCATTAATTAATGCTAACAAAAAAAGTTAAAAATAGAATTATATTTTTATCTTTAGTTTTTTTTTCTATTTTAATAATTTCAATAACATTATTTAAAATTTTGGAAAAAAATTTATTGTACTTTTTAACTCCAACTGAAATTTCAAATATTCAAGATACCAAATTAAATAAAGTCTATAGAATTGGTGGCATGGTAAAAAAGGACTCTATTAAAGCTAGCAAAGACGAAATTAAATTTATAGTAACTGATTTTAAAAATGAGATACTTGTAAGTTACAGTGGTTCTATACCAAATTTATTTGCAGAAGGTAAAGGAGTTGTTGTTGAAGGGGAGCTTAAAGATAAAAAATATGTTATAGCAAAAAAAATACTCGCTAAGCACGATGAAAATTATATGCCCCCAGAATTAAAAGATATAATGAAAGATGTTAAGTAATATTGGAAATTTATTAATTTTTTTTACAGTTGTAACGTCACTACTGGTAATTTTTAAATCATCAAAACTAATTTTGAGTTCGGCTAACAGTATTTCAAAAAACATCTACCAACTTTCCATTTTGCAGTCGACTTTCTCAATAATGAGCTTTGTTGTTTTAGTAATAGGTTTTGTTATTTCTGATTTTTCTTTGATAACGGTTTTTCAAAACTCGCATACTACAAAACCATTAATTTATAAGATTTCTGGTACCTGGGGAAATCATGAGGGAAGCCTTCTATTATGGATAAACGTTTTAACTATTTTTTCTTATTTATTTTTAGTTTTCAGCAAAAAGTTTAACAATGAATTTAGACTTGGAACAATAATAACACAAAATTTTTTATTATTAGGTTTCTTGGCATTTCTATTATTTAATTCCAATCCTTTTAGTTATATTTTCCCTGTTCCATTAGAGGGTCTAGGATTAAATCCCATTTTGCAGGATCCGGCTTTAGCAATTCATCCTCCATTGCTCTATGTTGGATTTGTTGGCTCATCAATTTACTTTTCAGCGGCAATATCTTCTTTATTTACTAATTTTGGTGGAAAGCAATTTGCTTTATCGATTAAACCTTGGGTAATTATATCATGGGTTTTTCAAACTCTAGGAATTCTCGTTGGGTCGATCTGGGCCTATTATGAACTTGGCTGGGGAGGGTTCTGGTTTTGGGATCCAGTAGAGAATGCTTCTTTGATGCCTTGGTTTGTAATGACTGCTTTAATGCACTCACTCATTGTTTTAGAGAAGAGAGGTACACTTTATAATTGGGTAGTTATAATGTGCCTAACCACTTTTACATTAACAGTAACTGGTACTTTTCTAGTTAGATCTGGAATATTAAACTCAGTTCATACATTTGCTAATGATCCATCAAGAGGTTTATTTATTCTTATGTTTTTAAGTGTAATGATTTTATTTTCAATAATCACTTTTCTAAAAAAATTTAAGCTCCAAAACTATTTAATTGAAACTCAAAGCAAAGAAACTTTAATTTTATTAAATAATTGGATAATGATATTTTTTCTAGCCACAATATTAATTGGTACAGTTTATCCAATTTTTACTGAGGTCTTAATAAATTCAAAAATATCAGTAGGCCCACCATTTTATAATACAATATTAATTCCTGTGGTAATTCCAATTTTATTTTTAATGGCAGTCGCTCCTAGAGTAGGCTGGATAAAAGCTAAATTTAGCATATCATATTATTCATTATTCGTAGTTTTATTTGCTTTATTAATAAATTTCTTGATACAAAAAGCATTCAAAAGTTACAGTTGGTATTCAAATTTAATAATTATTTCATCTATTTTTCTTATAATCTACACATTAATTGATTTATTTAGAGGAAATTTTAAAAAAGATTTAAACAATAGACTTTCCAGAATAATATCTCACCTAGGTTTTGGACTTTTAATTTTTTTTATTGGAATAAATCATACACTTACTATTGAAAAAGATTTTAATTTGAAAGTCGGAGAAACGAAGAATTTTTTAAACTATCAAATAAAATTTAAGTCCTTGGATTTAGAAGAGAAAAAAAATTATAAAGCTGTAGTAGGAAATTTTGAAATTTTAAATAAGATGAAAAAAAAAAGTGAAAAACTAACTCCCGAAATAAGAATTTACGATAGACCTGAAACTATTACATATGAAGCTTCTATCAAGTCTAACATTTCTCATGATTTATATTTAACAATGAGCAATATACAAAGGACAGAATTTTATAATATAAAATTTCAAGAAAAACCGTTTATGATCTGGATTTGGGTTTCTGTTATCCTTATTGCTCTTGGTGGAATTACAAAAGTATTTAGAAATGAATCGAATACTTAAATATATATCAATACTTTCCCTACCAATTTTTATTTTGCTAATATTTTTTTTAGCTTTAGAAAGAGAAAATCAATATACCACCAAAAATTTAGTTGGAAAAAAAATTCAAGATTTTGAACTAAAATCTCTCAACCAAGAAAATTTTATCAATCAAGAGAGCTTAATAGGAAATAATTATACTTTAATAAATTTTTGGGCTTCCTGGTGTGCTCCTTGCAGAGAAGAAAACAGCGCTTTGATTAAAATTAAAAATCAACTTGGTTTAAAAATACTAGGAATTAACTTTAAAGATAAGAAAAATCATGCAAAAAATTTTCTAAAAGATTATGGAAATCCTTACTATACTATAGGTGTAGATAAAGACGGAACAACATCAGTAAATTTTGGAGTTTTCGGGATACCAGAAAGTATTCTAATTGATAAAAATTTTATAATT
>MDTA01149624.1_pt1 | contig 15436 bp, 15 predicted proteins | sample 811151 | NCBI WGS metagenome assembly MDTA01 (sample SAMN05326648, study PRJNA326480) | marine metagenome | isolation source: seawater | place: Indian Ocean: South | collected 2010 | reverse complement strand
TTCCATTGGCTGCTCGGCCAATGGTGTCAATTTCGACTACATGTTTTGGCGCTTTATACGCAGCGAGCGTTTGCTTGACGTGCGCAATGAGCTCACCGCCAGCGACGACTGCGCCTTCACGAGGTTCAACTACAGCCGTGACCGCCTCACCGAATTTTTCATCTGGAACTCCAACTGCGACCGCATCGAGAACAGATGGGTGGGTCTTGAGTGCCTCCTCGACTTCTTCAGGGAACACCTTTTCACCACCGGTATTGATGCACACCGAGCCCCGCCCAAGCAGCGTGATCGAACCGTCATCTTCAACGATGGCAAAGTCACCCGGGCACGAGTAACGCTTGCCCTCGATGACAAGGAACGTACTCGCAGTTTTTGTTTCGTCTTTGTAGTAGCCAAGCGGTTGACGACCGCCGACCGCAAGCCGACCCTGTGGGCGTCCGCCCGGCGTCAAGATGTTGTTGTCCTCGTCAATTACCACGCAATGCTCGCCCAGTTGGAAACGTGCAGTCTTCGCCGTTGAACCCCCACCTGAGGTCGACATTCCCATACCGAGAGCCTCCGAGGACGAGAACGCGTCGATGAGCACCATGTTGGGTTGGTGTTCCAACAACTGCTGTTTAACTTCCTCCGACCACATCACACCTGAAGATGTGATCCCAAGAAGACTTGACAGGTTCCATTTACCCGGATTCGTGTCAAGCGCCTTGAGAATGGGCTTGCCGAACGCATCACCAACCATCGATATCAAATTGATACCTTCACGTTCGATCGAATCGAGGAGTTCGGAAGCGTCGAAACTTCGACTTTCGAGCGTGACAATCGAGCCACCTAAGTTCATGACGGAAAGCCCTGGGAAGTTTCCGGTGCCGTGCATCTGTGGGCAGGCCGGGCAGAACTTGGGCCCTGGTCCGGGAATCTCAAGATCTGTGACCTCGCCATCGTCGGGGATCGGGTTCGCAAGAGCGCCTGCAAGCACAACGGCGAGGTCATCTTGTCGCCACATCACACCCTTCGGCATGCCGGTGGTGCCTCCCGTATACAGCATGATGAGGTCGTCACCGCTTCTTCCCCAGGCCGGAACAACGCGCGAGGCCCCAGAGTTGGCAACTGTTTCGTACTCGACCGCCCAATCTGGACATGGCCCGCTCCCATCGTCAACCCAGAGCCAGACTTTGATTTTGGGCAACGAACCCCGAATAGTTTCAATGAGTTCACTGAAGGTTCCGTGGAATACCACGGCACCAGCGTCGGCGTTATCCCACAGGTAGCTGAGCTCGTCAGCGGTGTACCGATAGTTCGTGTTCACCGGGACGAACGCCGCCTTGAGTGCAGCAAATGTTGACTCCATGTATTCGGGACAGTTGTACAGATACTGTGCCACCGCTTGCTGGCGTTCAAGGCCTACTTCAACGAGATATTGCGCAATGCCGTCTGCTCGTCGATCGACTTCGCTCCAAGTGAATCTTCGGTCACCATGAATTAGACAGTCCTCGTTTGGAATCTGATCAGCGATGTGCTCCCAGATGTTTGCAAAATTCCAATTCCCCATCTCGTAACCCCCCTAGTATCGGCGACGCCCCCCGACGTCTATCAACCGATCGTCCGAAGATTACCGCTCCAACATGACGCGGTCGAGATCGAGACGAGGGCGGCGCTCTCCGTAACCCGCCGGGTCGGGCACCCCGACGGTCATCACCATGGTGGACACCAGTGAACTCCCTGCCAGCATTGTCGCATCGAGACCGGCAGCGTCGAAGCCCAACATTGGCCCACAACCCAATCCGAGAGCACGGATCGCCATCACGAGGTACCCAGATTGCAGCCACGTTTGGTGTCGAGCAGTTGCTTCACGCCGTTCATCATCGAGGAAGAACTCTCGAGCATTTGCGATGTGAGGAACGACTTCGGAGAGCGTGTCATGAAAGTTTGAATCTGCGCAGACCACGGTGATGAGCGGCGCTGCCTCAGCCTGTTCGCGGTTTGATCCACCGAGATGTTCGAGAACCTGGGCACGTGCGGCATCACTGCGAGCAATGATGAGCCGGAGCGGCTGGATGTTCATTGTCGTCGGGGCCCATTTCATCATCTCGTACAGGCTTTCGATCTGCGCGTCGGTCACCGGTTCGTCGAGAAATGTGCGTGCGGTGTGAGCGTCGACGAACAACTGAGCCACAGCGTGATCGGCAAGGGGTGTTGTCATGTTCGACATTGTTGCCGTGCCTGATGTCAGAGCCGAAGTTGAAGAGAGAGCAACACTGTGCGGTCGGCGGCTCTCCTACTCGCACGATAAACCTTTCGCCTGCTACAACGGCACTGTGCCGCTCATCTCGTTTCCGCGACGTTTATCTGATCTCGCTGACATAATGCCCGACCGGCCTGCGGTCGTCTGCAACGGAAAGTCAATATCTCGGTATGAACTCGAACGCGCCGGAAATCGTCTTGCGAGAGACCTTGGCGACCGTGGAGTCGGTCACGGCGACTTCGTCACTGTGGCGCTTCCAAACTCAATCGACTGGTTCGTGACCTACGTCGCCGTGTGGAAGTTGGGCGCGACGCCTCAGCCGGTGTCGGCAAAACTGCCGCCACGAGAACTAGCCGCCATTGTTGAACTTGCCTCACCGAAAGTTGTCGTTGGCGTTGAGCCTGGCAGCGACATGGCTGCGTTACTTCCGGAGGGCGTGCAGTGCTTGGGGAAGGGGTATGAACCATCTGCGGAGTACTCAGATGAGCCACTTTCTGATGCCACTTCTCCTGCGTGGAAAGCGCCAACATCTGGCGGTTCAACCGGGCGACCGAAACTCATCGTTTCGGGTGATCCTGCGATTGTTGACACCGACGCCGATCCGGCATTGTTGCTAAGCCATGACGGATGTCTCGTCATGCCTGGACCGCTCTATCACAATGGTCCTGCGGTGTGGGCGTGTCAGGCACTGCTCTGTGGTTCAACGGTCGTGCTACTCGAACGTTTTGATGCCGAAGCGACACTCGCCGCTATCGAAGATCACAGCGCAGATGTCGTCTACATGGTGCCAACGATGATGAAGCGCGTCCTTCGTCTCGAGGACGGAATCCGTTTCAGCTATGACCTTTCAAGTCTGAGAGTGGTCTGGCACCTCGCCGAGCCGTGCCCTCAGTGGCTGAAGCAGGCATGGATCGACTGGCTTGGGCCTGAACGCATCGTCGAGTTGTACGCCGGCACCGAAGCACAGGCGGTGACGATCATCACTGGCACCGAATGGCTTGAGCATCGAGGCTCGGTTGGTCGCGTCGACCAAGGCGAAATCAAAGTGTGCGACCCTGATGGCAACGAATTGCCCGTAGGTGAACAAGGCGAGGTGTGGATGCGGCCAACCAATCGAGATAGCCCGACGTACCTGTATCTCGGTGCTGAAGCAAAGCAACTCGATGGCGGTTGGGAGTCACTTGGTGATCTTGGATGGTTCGACGAAGACGGCTACCTCTATCTCGGCGACCGTCTCGCCGACATGATTCTGACCGGAGGGTCAAACGTGTACCCCGCAGAAGTGGAGTCAGCGCTGCAGGAGCATCCCGACGTGAAATCAGTGGTGGTCATTGGCTTACCCGATGATGACAAAGGGAGTTCTGTCCACGCGATCGTTGAGGCCGACCCGAACGTGTTGAGCACCGAGGATCTGCTCACATTTGCGGCAGAACGTCTCGCTAAATACAAGTTGCCGCGGTCAGTTGAATATGTCGATGAGCCTCTTCGAGATGACGCAGGAAAAGTGCGGCGAAACGCCCTAAGAGCCGATCGGACTTCCTAACCAGGTCGACGCCTGCTTCGCTCAACACAAGAGCCCCATGTCGCAGCGATGGTCACGTGCTATTAAGGGAGACGCCTTCAGCCAGTTTACGAAGTCTGATCGACGTCGTACGCTTCCGTTGTGCCAAATGCTGTCCCCGATCTGCTCCGAGGCGCCTGGAAACGTGCGTCGATTGTGAACGACGACGGCACCAGCGACACTGACTCGCTCGTTGTGTGGCTGCAACTTGATTCGGCGATGGTCGACGTTCGGATTCCGGTCGAGAGCGACGACCCGTTCACGTGCGAGGCCAGCACCGGCTACACCACCTGCACCTCGATCGAGACGGGTTGTGACGGCATTCGTCGAGCGACCGCAAAGTGGCACACCCGTGGGCCTGACGACATCGCCATCCATCCGGTATCGGCGTTTCCTGAGCCGGGCCTCCTCGAGTGGAACGAGGATGGTTCAGTCATGATTGAGCGGGCGCCAAGTGGTGCCTACGTTGAGGAGTGGCACCGCCTACCCGGGTCGACAGAGCGCCTCATCGAGCGTCGAACTGATGTCAGTCACCGAGTGTATGTGGCCGGCGATCTCGCAGTAGTGGTGAACGATCATCGCAGTGACGCCAAGTCTCCATACGATGTCGAGTTTGCAATCTGCGAACCGATTCGCAATAAATCAACATGGCGAATCGTGGCATCGACTCTGCCCAGTCGAATTGGAGAGGATGTCCATGTCGGTATTTGATGAGCTCCAAGCGCACTCTGCGCTTTCGTTCGAGCAAGCACGAATGCTGCCCCTTGAGGCGTACTCGTCAGAGGAGGTTCTTGATGCCGAACTCGCAACGGTGTTTGCTGGCGATTGGCAGTGTGTCGCTCGAACGGCCGACCTGAGAGAGGCGGGCGACTATGTGTGTGCAGATCTGCCGGTCGTCGGCGGCGGGGTGCGGTCGATTGTGACCATTCGCGGCGAGGACTCAATCAGGGCCTTCGACAATGTTTGCGTCCACCGTGGCGCGCAGCTGCTCACCGGCTGCGGCAACGAGACTCGCATCACCTGCCCGTATCACGCGTGGGTGTACCGCCACGACGGTTCGCTGATTGGCGGCCCCTACATGGCTGAGAGCACCGAGGCTGACGGTGCTCCCTTTAACCCCGACCACCACCGTTTGCCTGAGATTCGGCTTGAGGTTTGGAACGGTTTCGTATTCGTCAACCTTGACCCGGATGCCGAACCTCTCGGGCCTCGCCTCGCTGGCCTTGACGACATCGTCGGGAAGTTCGCCATGGAGAGCTATGTGACCGTGCGCGATGAGGTCGATGTGTGGCCCACCAACTGGAAACTCCTCGTCGAGAACTTCATGGACGCGTATCACGTCTTCAAGGTGCACAAGGAGAGCTTTGGTGCCAATGGCGACAACACGGCGAATACCGAGATGTACCCCGGAACGCTCGACTGGGCCCACCATCGAGTGGTTGAGGCCGATGGCCCTAACCTCACCGCCGACGGCGACAACCGCCTTGATGGTGAGTGGCGCCGCACGATTGTGCTCGCAGCGATTTTTCCGGGTTTCGTGATCCAACTTCAGCCCGATTGGCTGTGGTTTCTCAGGATTACACCGATAAGCACCGATCAGGTACGGATCGCCTGGCAGGTCGCTGTTGCTCCAACAACGCTTGCCGCAGTTAACGACCCTGATGAGCTTGTCGCCGATATCAACGCTCTCATCGACCAGGTCAACAGCGAGGATCACCCAGTGGTCGCCGGGATCCGCCGAAGTGTCGACCGACCACAGTTCGATCGAGCGCCGCTTTCGTACCTCGAACGCAACGTCTTTGACTTCGACCGCTACCTCACCACCCGCCTCAGCAGGTGACCGTCAGTCCGATCTGCTCGATCATTTCAAGTCGTTGCAAGCGGGAACGTCCTTCTACCGCTTGATAGCGGAATCGATGCTGCATCCCATGGGCTCTGCGATCGTGCCGAGCTTGAGCAGCGGCTTGAGCGGATTGCCGTCAACGGCTCGGGAGCCCGTCGAGGTCCGGGTCCGGTAGCGAGCCGAACGCGGCGCGAAGCGCATCACCCCAGCCGTCGGAGACGGCCATCCAATCCGGATTGGAAGCGTCGATACGGCGGGGCGCGATGGCGTCGAGAGAATCGTTGGCATACCAGACAACATCGAGCGGAGCGCCGACGGAGAGATTGGCCTTGATAGTCGAGTCGAACGAGACCAGCAGCAGCTTCACCGCCTCGACGAAAGTCATCTCTGGATCGAAGGCCCGAACGAGGATCGGCTTGCCGTACTTCGTCTCCCCAATCTGGAGGAACGGGGTGTCCGCGCTCGCCTCGATGAAGTTGCCCTCGGGGTACACGAGAAACAGGCGCGGTGGCATTCCGACGATCTGACCGCCAACAATGAGGGTGGCATCGAAGGTTGACTCCGCCTCCTGACCCTCACCTCTGTGCCGGGCGATCGTAGAAGCGACCGTCTCACCGACCAACTCTGCGGTCCGGAACATCGTCGGAGTCTCAAGGATCGACGGCTCGCGATCAATGGGCGCCTTCGTGCGTTCGTCAAGGACCGACATAACCGCCTGCGTGGTGGCCAGATTGCCGGCGGACAGCACGGTGACGACTCGCTCCCCTGGCACAGTCCACTGGTGCATCTTGGTGAAGGTCGAGATGTTGTCAACGCCAGCGTTCGTGCGGGTATCGGACATGAAAATGAGGCCGTGGTCGAGTTTCATCCCAACGCCGTAGGTCATTGCTGGACACTTCCTTGTTCGGCGACCAAAACGTCGACCTCGAGTGTCTCGCCGCCAGCACCTCGACGCACACCTGAAATCGGGGCGGCGTCTCGGTAATCGAGACCGACAGCAAGCCGAACATAACGCTCATCAGGGGAGATCTGATTGGAGACGTCGAAACCGACCCAGCCGAGCCCATTGACCGACACCTCGGCCCAAGCGTGGCCAGCATGCTCTTGACCGCCCTCGACAAATAGATATCCTGAGACGTATCGGGCTGGGTAGCCGAGCATGCGCGCTGCTGCGACGAAAACATGGGAGTGGTCTTGGCACACCCCGCTTCCCGCCTCGACGACAACATCGGCCGGCGTATCGACCTCGGTGGTCCCCGGCTCGTAGTCGACGGCGTTGCGAACATCCGCAGAGAGCCCGTGGAGAATCTGGAGGTCGTTGGTGCCACGATCGACTGAGCGGACGAGGCGGCGAAGGTTAGGACCGGGCGCGGTGAGCTCGGTGGCACGCCGGTACAGCCATTGCGGGGTTTGGCTCTGGTCAGGTCCGACCACGCCGGCAGTGTCGGTGGTGACGACGGTACCGGTGGCGACGACGACGGTCTCGGTAGCACCCGACTCGACCCGCACCAGTTCCACAATGTTGTGGTGATGGTCAGAGAATCGGACTTGGCGACGACCAGCGGCGATCTGAGTATCCCATGATTCGACCATCTGTGAGGGCCCCGATTGCGGGATGAGCCGGAGCTCGTGGAGACCGTATGCCACCGGCTCGTCGTAGCGGTAGGTCGTGGTGTGGGTGATGGACAGCCGCATCAGCGATCAAACCTGTAGTCGTGCTCGATGGAGGTGCCCAGCTCGTGGCCAATGCAGATGCAGTCCGACAGGAACTCGTGGAGACCAGCTTCGATGATCTCGTCTATCGATCGGCCGACGAGGCGAAGCCGGAGTTCGTGGGATAGTTCGTGGCTGCGATGGTGCTGGCCGTCATCAGTGGCGAGGTGGGTTAGGTTTCGGTCAATGTACTCATAGCAAAACGACAACGATCGCGGCATCTGACGATCGAGGATCAAAAAGTCGGCGATTCCCGACGCAGTGACGTTGGCGCCGTTTCGCCACCGAAACGCTCGCTCAGCCGACACACTGCGCAAGATTGTTTCCCACTGGGCGTTGTCAAGCCGTCCGCCAACGTCGAGCGGCGAAGGCAACAAGACGTAATACTTCACATCAAGGATGCGCGCAGTGTTGTCCGCCCGCTCGAGGAAGGTCCCGAGCCGTGAGAAGTTGTAGATGTCGTTGCGGAGCATCGTTCCGTGGAGCGCGCCACGAACGTAGGCACTCTCCTGGCGGATCAAGCTGAGCACCCGGGGTAGATCGCGCGTGGGAACCGGCCTCCGGAGCGCATCGGCCACGGCGAGCCAGGTGGCGTTGGTGGCCTCCCACACCTCTCGCGTCAACGCAGTACGGACCTCACGGGCGTTGTTGCGGGCGAGCTCGACAACCGAACGGACACTCGACGGATTGTGTTGGTCGCGCAACAAGAAGTCGATCACCGCACCCGGGTCAACGTCGTCGTGCCGCTCGAAGTAGTCCGCCCGTTGCCCAGCCGTCGACAGAACCGAGTCCCACTCGTCATAGAGGTCCGACGAGCTCGTCAACGCAATACGCATCCCGGCTTCGAGCAACCGAGCGATGTTCTCGCTTCGCTCGAGATAGCGGAACATCCAGTACAGGCCGCCAGCCGTGCGACCCAGCATCAGTCGTCCACCACCCAGGTGTCCTTGGTGCCGCCGCCCTGGCTCGAGTTAACCACAAGGGAGTGCTTCTTCATGGCGACACGGGTGAGTCCACCCGGGCTGACCTGGACCCGGCCGGGCGCAACAAGGGCAAAGGGGCGGAGGTCGACATGGCGCGGCGCCAACCCCGCCCGGGTCAACACGGGCACCGTCGACAGGGCGATAGTGGGTTGACCGATGTAGTTCGCCGGTCGAGCCCGGAGCTTCTTGGTGAATTCCCGCAGCTCTCTCTTCGACGCAGCCGGTCCGACGAGCATCCCGTAACCGCCCGAACCGTGGACCTCCTTTACCACCAACTCGTCGAGGTGTTCGAGCACGTACCCCAGTGACTCCGGATCGGAGCAACGCCAGGTCGGGACATTGTCGAGGATCGGTTTTTCACCGGTGTAGAACTCGATTATTTCCGGCACATAGCTATAGATCGCCTTGTCATCAGCAATTCCCCCACCGGGGGCGTTGGCGATCGTGATCCCGCCGGCCCGGTAGACGTCCATGATCCCGGGCACCCCGAGCACCGAATCGGGACGAAAGGCCAGCGGATCAAGGTAGTCGTCGTCGACTCGTCGGTACAGAACATCGATCGGCAACGGCCCCCTAGTAGTCCTCATGGCGACGCGACCATCGACGATCTCGAGATCTCGGGCCTCGACCAATTCTGCACCCATCTGATCGGCCAGAAACGCATGCTCAAAATACGCCGAGTTGTGGATCCCGGGGGTGAGAACGGCGAGGACGGCGGATCCATCGGCGACAGGTGGGGCCGACGCCTCGAGCGACGTGCGGAGATTGTGCGGATAGTCCCCAACCGGACGGACGCGATGCCCGGCGAACAACTCCGGGAACATCTGCATCATCGTCTCGCGGTTCTCGAGCATGTAGGAGACGCCGGATGGGGTTCGACAGTTGTCCTCTAGCACCATGAAGCGATCTTCATCGGTTCGGATGATGTCGACGCCGACGACGTGGGTGTAAACGCCACCCGGCGGCGAGTGCCCGAGCATCGCCGGCAAGAAGGTCGCGTTGTCAGCGACCAACCCGATCGGGATCCGCCCTGCTCGCAGAATCTCGCGTCGATGGTACACGTCGTGAAGGAAGGCGTTGAGCGCTCGAACTCGCTGCTGCACGCCGCGTTCGATCGTCGCCCACTCTGACGCTCCAAGGATGCGGGGGACGATGTCGAAGGGGATGAGCCGTTCCTCTGCGTCATGATCGCCGTAGACGTTAAAGGTGATGCCCGTGCGGCGAAAGACCCGTTCAGCCTCGGCGGTCTTCGCCAAAAGTCGCCGCGGCTCTTCGTTGGAGAACCAGTCCCCGTAGGCGCGATACGTCGCTCGGATATCTCCGCCCGATCCGTACATCTCGTCGAAGAACCCCTGCCGCGGCTCCATGCCCTAAACCTAACCGTGACCTGATGCAACAGCCCGGGACGAAACAGACCGGTAACCCAGCGTTCACACCTGCGATCGAACGCAAGCAGGGATCGCGTTCAGCCCGCCATCCACTCGATCATTGCGCTCGATGACACCTGTGCAATTTTCAACCACTTCTCGCCAAATCCGGGACCGAAGCCCAAGCGACGATCGTCAAATAACCCCTTATTTCCAGTGCCCGGGGCGGGACTTGAACCCGCACGGCTCTTTCGAGCCAGGGGGGTTTAAGCCCCCCGTGTCTGCCAATTCCACCACCCGGGCAACACCTCCACGATAGACCGGTGCGGCCACATCGCGACCTACGCAACGTGTCGGTCTGTGGTGGCGCTTACGGCGCATAACGGCTCAAGTTCTGCCCACAATGCGGCGCGAACACGATCGGCCTCAGGTGACATGAGCGAATGGACCGCGACAGCCCCCTCTACAAGGTCGGCGACCACAGCCGGCCAAGGACGATCTTTCATCCTCACTGCAACAACTGCAGAGGCACCAGCACCCTCGCCAGTACGCCTACGGATTGAACGATCGACGCCCACAATTCGGGGTGGTGATCGAAATACTGGTGCTGAGAACCCCATTCGCTGCAATGTTGCTCCGATCACGCGAACTGCACTTGCAAAGTCAAGGGCAGTGGAGCGATCGGAAGAATGGGCTGACGACATCGGAACTACTGTGCCTGAAGGGTGTAACAAGCACTCGCTAACGTCGTTCCCGTGGACAACGAGCGGACGCTGAGTCGTCTCAACCCAACTCAGGAGCGCACGCTCGGTCTTCTTCGCCGCCCCTCCGAACCACTGATATTCGATCGCAATCAGATTTCTTCATTTATCTCGGACTTCAGCGATGCATTCGATCACCTCACCTCCCGAGTCACCGCACTCGATACCACACTGTTCATCAGTAAAGGCATGCTCACCTCGGTGCTCGGCTGCGAGGAGCACTTCCAAGAAAAAGAAGAGTTCAGGTGGAGCGTCCCCACCGCCATCGGCACCGTTGCCCACCGTGCAATCGAACTACTCACGGGCTGGCGGGGAGCCCCGTATCCGGCAACTCTCGTCGACGAGTCAATTGCTCGGCTCGGTGAAAAGCCAAACAGTCTCGGCGATTTTTTGAATGCAATGACCGAAGGCGACTGCGCCGATCTTCGAAACGCAGCCACCGACCGGGTTGTGAAGTTCACCGAGAGCTTCCCTCCCCTGCAACAAAGCTTTATTCCGGTTGCCGAGTCATCAATTCGCTGGCCAGAAACTGGTCCAATTGTTCTCGGCGGAAAAAGCGATCTCACGCTCGGGCGTGCTGAGCAAGGTGAAAGTCGAAAAGTCATCATCGATCTCAAAACCGGAGGGGCGTGGCCGAACCATATGGATGAACTCCGCTTTTATGCCTTGCTTGAGACCTTGCGAACTGGCGTACCTCCCCGACTCATCGCAGGCTTCTATCTCGATGCTGGCCGTGCCGTCCCCGAGGAGGTCACCATTGAGACCCTCGGCTCAGCGATGCGGCGAACCCTCGACGGTATCGGCCGGGCCGTCGAACTCTTGGAGGGTCGCGCCGCCATTCGACGACCGCAATCATCTTGCCGATGGTGTCCTCTCGCCCGCGATTGTGTTGACGGCACCACATGGCTTGAGGAGCAATCAGTTGAACGAGATTGATCGCACGCGAAAGAAATGCTGAGAGGGTCACCTCAGGTGTCTGGTTATGAGATCACTTTCACAGTTGCGCCAAAATCGAGATGGTCCCAGATCAACGCCGCGTCATCCGGTAGCGCCCTAATGCAGCCACTGGTATCCCCGCGAAGTTCGGAGGTCCCGACCGAGTCGAGCGGTTGAACGTACTCCCCACTCGGGTAGATCGGAACCGAGTGGAACCCGACCCGAGCACCTTGGAATTTGCCGTAGGTAAAGACCACAAAATGCGACATCTCTGAATATGAGCCAGTCAAGATTGACGACGCCTCACGGCTCCGCTCAACGACCTCGTAGTCGCCCGGATCAGGCTGATCCCACGCCGTCGTCACCGGGAACAAATAGGAAATTGCGTCGCCGGCGCACAGCCACGCGCGTTGAAACTCGCGGTCAAGCACTGCACCATCGCCGAGACCCTCACATGTCGATTCATCGGGATCTGGGGGTGGTGGTTCGAGCCATAACTCCAACAGCTCGAGGGTCTGTTGACCAGCAATTCCGTCAATGACTATCCCGAGCTTAGGGTCATGGTTGGCTTGGAACGTCCTCACTGCGATGCGAGTCTGTTCGTCGAATTCCGCGTCTGCAGTTTGCATGAGCCACCCGCGATCGATGAGATGACGCTCAAGACAACGCACTTCTTCTGAGTTCACACCGATTCCAAGGACTGATGACACAGTGCAGTCACCGGCAACGACAGGCACTGTTGTCGTCGTAATAGGGAGAGGAGTCGACGTTGTCGTCGGAGCTAATGTCGTCGTCGAGGTCGCTTCGCTCTCAAGCACCGTGGTTGGAACATCCACGGCAGCCGGCGAACCTGAACAGCCACTAACTCCAATCGCGCCAGCCACGAGCAACAACAACGGTGTTCGCATCGTATTGAAATTTAATCGCCCTGGTCGGTGCGATTACGTCATCACAGCGGCGAGCATAGGATGTCACGGGGTCATTAGGGCGACCGGAATACCAAGCCCGGCCCTGGCCTTCACTGTCGAGATCCTACGACCCGGCTGCACCGCATCTTTCGGTTCACTCACAAGTTCACCCGCCGCATGCACAAGGTGGTCAAATGACGGTGTAGCGATGACCAGCCCCCACAGCGACGTGCGCGAAATATCAGCTCGTTCGACGACCTCGAGGATGACACCATTCTCGCCAACACGATGGAATCCTTGACGAATTTCTCCGACCTCTCGCACTCGCTTCAGGGGGCACCCGGTTACCTCTGTCACCGCTTCGCACGTGCGGTCAAGATTGTCGGTCATCAACACGACATGATCGATCAGAGAATCGGATGACTCAAGACCGTCTGGGATCGAAATGAATTCGGCGCATTCGATGCCGTCAAGATCAGCTCCCGACTGAACGCCGTCAAATGCAATCTCCAGCGCTCCCGGAAGCAACTCCTCCGACGGCCAGATCAAAGTGGCATTCGACGTGGAGGCCAGAGATCCGACGGGAAAACCTTGAGGAGATAGTCCTGCAAGACCCCAAAGAGAAGGGGAACCGCCGATGGTGAGTTGAACAGGCTTCACCAAAACGCGTCAGCCACGACCCATGTTGGGTCGCTTCCCATGGTTCGCTTTTGAGCGACGCAGGCGAGCTTTGCGCTTCTTCGTCTTCTTTGACATAGGGTCAAGACTCTACGGCTGATCACGAGATCTCCCACCCTTCTTCAGTTCAAACCGCCCAAGACCATCAACTCCTGCCGAAACGCCGTGAGGTTTTTCAACGCAAATTCCATAGATGCTGGAATGAAATGAGTCCTGAAGGTGTTGTTAAAGATGGATACCCACGCCAGCCGAGCGGAGTTCTTATGTCGACATCTAATCTCACCCTCGACTCATTTGAGTCAACGGTCACAGCTGAGGGCATCACCATTGTCGACTTTTGGGCTGAATGGTGCGGACCATGCAAGATGTTTGGACCAATTTTTGAAGAGGTTTCTGAAGCGAATCCCGATGTCACATTTGGGAAAGTAGATACCGAAGCGGAACAGCAACTTGCGGGCTCGCTCGGCATCATGTCGATACCGACCGTGATGATCTTCAGAGACGGCATACAACTCTTCGCTCAGCCAGGGGCGCTCCCGAAAGGAGCCCTCGAAGATCTGCTTGGTCAGGTCCGCAACCTCGATATGGACGAAATTCGTGCGCAGCTCGCGGAGGAGAACGACTCCCCAAGCGAGTAAGAGAGCGAGAAAGATCTGGCGGGGTTCCCCCCACCTCGCCCGGTGTCAAATCCCCCCACAGACACCGTATCGACGCCCGGGACAAGCATCCCCCCGCTTGTCCCGGGCGTTGCAATTTCTCAGCGGTTAAATATTCGAGCGATAGCGTCTGTCACTCATGGAACGTTTCGGTCTCGTCGGTCTGCCTAATGCAGGCAAAAGTTCGCTCTACAACGCGCTCACCGGCGGCGGTGCGCTCGCTGCGCCATATGCCTTCGCAACAAAAGACCCCAATATTGGGGTTGCGAGAGTTCCCGACGAACGGCTCGACCGCCTTGCTGCGATGTCATCATCAAGAAATACGATTCATGCCTCCGTCGAAGTAGTCGACATCGGTGGCCTCGTCGAAGGAGCGAGCAAAGGTGAAGGGCTCGGCAACAAGTTTCTTGCCAACATTCGCGAAGTTGATGCGATCGTGTTTGTTCTCCGAGCGTTCGCTGATGACGATGTTCCCGGACCAACAGATCCTCTCGAACACCTCCGAGTGGTCGAATTAGAACTTGCCCTCGCCGACCTTGAGACAGTCGAGAAGCGCCTTGCCGATGTTGAGCGGCGATCAAAGCTTGACAAGGGGCTCGGTGATGAACTCGACGCACTGCGCGCAGCAAACGAAGCACTGTCAGATGGAAGGCCTCTGTACCGAGCCGGACTGTCCGACGGGATCCGCGAAACCCTCGAGCCGTATTTCCTTCTCACAAATCGCAGAGTGCTCGCTGTGGTCAACGTTGGCGAAAACGAACTCGACAACATTTCTGCCGAGGAGCAAAAGGTCGCCGAAGCATTCAACGACGCCGGCGACAATGTTGAAGTCATCGGTATGTGCGTTCAACTCGAAGCTGAAGCCGCAGCAATTTCGGACCCAGTAGAACGTGCAGAAATGCTCGACGGCCTTGGGCTTGGCGAGGGAGCGCTGTTCCGGATGGTGCGTTCGGCCTATCACCTTCTCGGATTACGCACCTTTTTCACCACCGGAGACAAAGAGTCACGCGCATGGACGTTCCGCGAAGGTTCGACTGCACCGGAGTGCGCCGGACGAATTCACACCGATTTCCAACGGGGATTCATTCGGGCTGAGGTCATCGAATGGGAACAACTTCTTGAACTCGGCTCATGGAATGCGTCAAGAGACGTAGGCAAACTCCGCTTAGAGGGAAAGGATTACATCGCCAGCGACGGCGATGTCATGGAATTCCGTTTCAACGTCTGATCCGTCGATTTCTGCATCACCTCCTGCCACACTGGTGTCGTGGGATGGATCGTCAGTGGCGCTCGTGTGCTCGCCTCAGCAGAACGTGCTGCCGACCCGTCATCACGTCGCAAGGGCTTACTGGGCCGCACCTCGTTTTCAGGTGCTCTCGTCATCGAGCCATGTAACTGGGTTCACACCATTGGGATGAAGTTCGCAATCGACGTCGCGTTTGTCGACCGAAATGGGACCGTCATCAAGACACAGCGGATGCGACGAAATCGGCTGGGCATGCCCGTCATCGGTGCTGCGTACGTCGTTGAGGCTGAGTCAGGAGCCTTCTCTCGCTGGGGGCTTCACGTCGGCGATGAACTCGAATTTCGAGGTCAACAACCCGATACATCGGAGAGCCAATGACCGGCACTCTATGGCTCGTCGCCACACCGATCGGCAATCTGGGAGACATCACTCCTCGCGCCCGAGAGACACTCGAACAGTCTGCGCTCGTGTGTTGCGAGGACACTCAACGAACCGGTCGGCTATTGCAACACCTTGGTGTTTCCGCTCGGGCTTTAGCGGTA